>Ga0247841_10006381_pt1 | contig 18278 bp, 20 predicted proteins | sample LaCruzMarch2015__2_FD_192410 | JGI IMG/M metagenome (GOLD analysis project Ga0247841, IMG submission 192410) | Freshwater microbial communities from meromictic Lake La Cruz, Castile-La Mancha, Spain - LaCruzMarch2015_18m | ecosystem: Environmental > Aquatic > Freshwater > Lake | place: Spain... | reverse complement strand
AAATTACTCATATTTATAGAAGACCAACTTGAAACAGAAGAATTCCTATACATCAATAAAATATCTCCAAAACTATAATCTTCAACAATTGTAACATTAAAGCTAACCTCAACTCCTGGATCAAGAGAGGCATTTGAACTAGGGGAATAAGTTATATTCCACAGAGTAGGATAAGTATCATCAGTTATAGAAACTAAATCAAAACTACTGTCATTTAACCTCGAAGAAATGTCATAAACATAAAGTTCCGTTCTAAATACTCCAGGAGTTGTATTTCCTGCTCCAATTGTGAAATTGAATTGCTGTGAACTTCCAGACAATGAAATACTTGAAGAATTCTGCCAAGTTCCCGTTGCATTATGTGCGATTATCGCTGAACTTAACCCGACTCCATCTGAAACAGAAATACTGCAATTAATAGCCTCACTGTCTACCCCATTAAGGCAATCAAAAGATACGACTGAGGGATTATTCAAATCAACATAAAAGGTAGTTGTTTTATTCCCTTGATTTCTATTAGATGAACTATCATTTGCATAAACGACTATTGTGCGCGTGCCCTCACTTAATCCACTAATACTTGCATTCCAATTAATGACACTAGTATTATCAAGAGAAGTCAAACTCCCTCCATCTAAAGTATATTCTGCCAAAGAGAGATTTTCATCACTTGTAATATTTAAGATTACATCTGCAGATGTAAGATATGAACCATTTGCTGGACTCCAGATAGTTATTTCTGGTTTTGTCGTATCTGGAACACTTGTATCAATTGTTAAACTATTTCCTGTTAAACTTGCAATATTTCCATAAGAATCATTTGCCCAAATACTTAGATTATAACTTCCGTCTGCAATGCTCGTGTTTAAATGAGTATAAAGATAAAGAGAAGTATTACTCATTGTAACATTGCTTACTCCAGCATCCAAACTATACCATGCGTTTGTCAAGCCCTCATTAACAACAATTGAAAACGTAATAGAATTCTGAGTGATATTCGAATTATTTAATGGATTAGAAAGAGTAATTATTGGAGCAGTTGAATCAGTTGTATAGCTTCCAGTTAAAGGATTTGATGAAGCCGCTTCATTCAAAGAATCATAAATATAAGCATACCAATTATGCGTCGCAGAATCACTCTCAGAAGCAAAAGTGCATGAAACATTGGCACTCCCTGTTGAAGTGCAATATTGAGTACCTGAGCAGCCTGAACTAGTTGCTCCAGAAGAACTACAAACATATAACGTTATCTGCTGTCCATCTGGTTCATTTGAAACAGTTGAAACATTAACATTTGCTCCTCCCCTAATTGTAATTACATTATCAATTGCACTCGTCAAAACAGGAAACTGATTAATATTTATTGTTTTATTTACAATTGTTTGTATATTGCCTGCAAAATCACTTGAATTATATCTAAGATAATTAACTCCTCTTGTGCTAAATACTACTTGCCCTCCATTATCTATACTAGTAGTTGGAGTACAACTATTAAGAACATCACTACAATAATAAGTTTTAGGATCTGCATCAACAGCATCTCATTCGGTGATAGTCACACTATAACCTGGAATCTGAACATCAGTGTTTGAATTATCACTCGTTGTGGGAGCAGTATAATCTAAATAGAATCCTACATCTAGATTTTGCGAACTACTTTGCCCAATTCCTAAACTATTAGCACAAGACACATATCTATTATAAAATCCCTCACTAGAAATTCCATTAATATTACAACTTGAATAAATTCCATTAGTTGTACACGGATTGCTCATACTAGAATAAGCTAAATCAGAACTAGCCCATCTGCAAGTCATTCCGGTTTCTCCGGAAACATTAATCAAAGTTGCTCCATCATTCACAGTATCAATATAGCTTGCAACAGAATCTCCCGCAACACTTACTACAGAAGTTGTCGGTGCACTTGAAGAAACAACATAAGTTAAATTTACAACACTCGAATATAAATCTCCATCATAAACTCTACAATAACTAACATAAGTCCCATCACTTGATTGAGAAGTAAATGAACAGCTAGTTCCAGTATATGGAGAATTTACACTCGTATTTCCTCCAGTACAAATCGTATTTGATGCACTAGGAGCACTAGAAGATGAGCAATAGAAGCTAAGAGAATTACCATTAGTATCATTAACATTATTTGCAGAAATTGTCATTAAACTAGATGCAGTTAATGGAGAAGGAGTCGTAATGTTTTGTACGGTTGGCTTTCTTCCAAAATAAGTAAATCCTGCAGATTCATATATTTGGTTAGTATTAACTGAAAAAAGAGTCGAAGTCTGATCTGCAGCGCACGAATTTGCAGAATTACTACATGAAATTCTTGCATAATACTCATTTCCAGCTGATCCCACTCCAAGATTTTGGTCAATCATAACTGCAGTTATTTTTCCAGGATTTTCAGGGTCATAAGCCAAAGATGCCCAAGCAGTATCTGCACCAATATCCACTCCAGACAAGAAACTCTGAGAATTTTCCCAAATTCCCGCCTGACAATTCGATTGACCAAAACACCTAATAGTACGATAATAATCCTCATTGTTTAGCGCATACATTAAAAAGAAACTATTCGAAAAGGTATCTGGAACAACATCAAAGTTTCTAAAAGAAGCCCCGTTAGAATATTCCCCTGCAGCAGTTATTTCTATTACACTTCCCCAACCGCTTCCAGTCCATTCAGCACAATTATAGTCTGCTGCACTGTCCACATAACACATCATTATCCTATCAGTATTTGGATAGTTTGCTAACTTAAACCATTGGAATCCTGCTGCTTGTCCAGAAGATGCGGGACCACTTGCTTCAATACCCCAACTATTATTAGAATATGTAATATATTTTGGATAAGCTGTAACTGTTTCTGCCCATACTAAAAGTGCATCCCCAGAATTTTCATAAGCTACATCAAAATTTTGTTTAGCGACAGTAAATAAGGCTGTTTCAAGCAAAACAGAGGTAGACCATCCTGTTCCATTCCAGATAACAGCTGTTAGTCTCGCGTTTGCGTCTGCCGCAACCAACATAATATTATTGCTATTTCTATCAGCTGCCATTTTTACCCAATTAACCTGTCCAGTTAAATTATTTATAATTCTTGATTCTGCGCTCCAACCACTATCACTACTCCAAGTTTTATAAGCTAAAACGCCAGCAGTCCCATTATTATAAACAACTATTACCTCTCCAGAGAGTTGTTCAATCTCAATATCAAAACCTCTTGTAGCTGTAACTCCGGATGCACTAGCCATTAGGGTTGAGGCGCTCCAGCCATTTGTACTATTGTAAAATCTAATTCTTGTTGCTCCAGAGGAGTTCGTCGTCCCCAAAACAACTTGCTCAATAATAGGATTATTTTTTACAACTAACCATTGCAATGTTCCACTCTCAACAGTCGCATTAAGAGTTGCAGAAAAATCACTTTCATTCCAGATTTTATATTGTGGTGTTGCAGCAAATGCAGCAGTAGAATTTTGGAAAACTGCCATTCCAGATTCCGCACTGGCGAAGCTCATTAGAAAGATTCCAAAAATAAATATGCCCAATAAGAAATACTTTTTATTTATCATTTTTTATTCCCTCCTTTTCCTTCCTCAAGAATCTTTTTCATGCTCAATTCCACTTTTTTAGAGAGCATTATTGCATTTTCATCACAATACTTCTTAAAATTATTATATACAGAAGCCTCTATACTCAATGTCACCTTTTTATGCATCCACAATAGAGCAAAATTGCCCTTTTAAATATTTCCATGTAAATAATTATACTTATTTATACTTCCAAAGATGTATAAAGAAATACATCAAAAATTATATTTCAGAGAAAACTTCCTGCTCAGGATAAACAACTATCCCCTTCCCAGTAATTTGCATAGCAACAATCTTCTTCTTATGTGCGGCTCCTCTCAACTTTAATATCTCAATTGCATTCTCTCTCGTATTTCCATGTTTAATTGCATACAAAACAACAACTCCATCTGCCAAGAACTCCTCCACTCCAGTCTGAGAAAATATCTTTGGAATCTGTTCAGTCTCAGTAATTAAAAATGAAGTTGCTCCAGTCTTCTCTAAAAATCTAAACAACTGTTCAATATATATTCTATAGCTATCATCCTTTCCAGTAAATGCCGAAGCAATTGCAGTCAAACTATCAATAACAATAAACTCTGGATTTTTGTAATCATTAGGCAACAAGACAGGATCAATATCAATCAGCAACTCTCCCTTCTGCTTAGCAAGAAGAGCATCAACATTCCTAGTAATGTCAAAAGGATTTATTCTCAATATCTTCAACTTTCCCTTCTTTACAAGCTCTCGAGCATTCCATCCAAAATCTTCCATGTGTTGAATCAATTTATCTTCACTCTCTTCCAAAGTCATATACAAACACTTCTTTCCCTCATTCGCCTTATTAATCAAAGTCTGCAAACACATTATTGTTTTTCCCGAGCCAGCGCCTCCTGCAACAATAATTGCATTCCCTGCAGGAATTCCGCTCTCCAACAAAGAATCGAATCCTTCTATGCCTGTAAATATATATTCCTTCACTCCTCCCTCATTTGCTTTCAAATTCTTCTTGCCAATTGCTTTAAGAGGCTTTCTCTGCTCAAGAACCATTGCCTGCTTTATCTCCTTAGCAATTGAAGAAACATCTATTTTATTTTTCTTAACTGATTTCTTAGCGACACTAGACTTAACTTTCTTTTTACTTACTTTCCCCTTTTTCATGATTATTAATGGTAACGTCGTTATTTAAACCTTATTTATATTAAATGATTTTCTTTAATATATTTGGCATACTTCCCATCGTAAACCTTCAAATGAACTCCAAGCCATTCCTTCAAAAATTCAGTCAACTCATCAGCTATTCTCTCTCCATTATCGAACCTCTGCTTAAACTTTAGAACGTCTAAAGTTAATTTTGCATGAACTATCTTATGCTCATCCTCAAATGGATATTTCCACTCATCAAAATACCTTTCCTCAGTAGAAAAATGAATTCTTGCATATTCTACCAATTCATCAATCTCATCCTTCAAATCCTTATTCTCTTCATCCAATTTATTGTGCACTTTATTCAATATTTTAATAAAATGCTTGTGCTGCTCATCAATCTCATCAACACCAACACTAAAACTCTTTTGCCACTTAATAAATTCCTTTGCCACTATTTCTTTACCTTCTCCTTAGACAACTCTCTAACCGTTGCCTGTAAAACGTCCTTTCCATTTAATTTAAATCTGCTCAATAAAACTGTTGCTGGAAAACTCTCTCCCTTGTATCTTCTATGAGTCCATTCAAAATATGCCTTTCCCTCTTTCATCGCCTTCATAATCATCTTCTTGGCTCCCTCAGAAGATAATTTCCCATCTGGTTGTTTCAAAGGAGACAAATCTCCAGGACTCAAACTCTGCAATTCTTTCTCATCCTTAATATTAAACATTTTTAGAGTAGCAGGATTTCCTGCAGTGAATTTCCAACTTGGAGGTTCAATAGTCATCATCGCATCTGCAGAGCCCTCATACAATGTCTTAAATCTATTCTCTGCCTCCTCCTTCGCCTTCACCACTTCTCCAATTCCCAACTCCTGCTTTCCTAATCCTGTTCTAAGAATAGCCAATTTCATTGAAGCAAGAATTCTATTAAGAGAATCAATAAGAGATTGTATTTCAAATATTCCAGACTTCTTCAATTGTATTTCCAAATCTCCCTTTGTAATTTTATTAATATCTTCAGTCACATCCTTTATTTCCCTTGAGATTCCTTTAGAAATAATATAAACTACAAACCCCACCAATAAAGCTGTTATCAAAACCAGAAAGATGGTCAATCTTTGCAAATCATCTATACTGGAATAAGCTTCATCAACATCCATTTTAGCAACCAATCCCATCCCTGTTCTTTCTATTTTATTCGTAGCCGCAAGAACACTTACCCCTTTATAATCGAGAATATTTGTAAATACTTCCTCTTCTCCTCTAAGGGCATGAGCCACTGGTCTATTTACTGCCTCTTCCGCTGTCAAAACCTCTATCTTTTTATCTGAAAACAATCTTGTGCTAAAATAAACCACACTCTCATTCTCAGTTTGAAATGCCAATAAATTTTCTCCAGTTTCTCCAAGCCCAGTCTTATCAGAAACCAATTTATCAAAAATATCCAATTTCATCGCTCCCACTAGAACTCCATCATGAAAAGGAGTAGAAACAGAAACTGAATACTGCTGTGGAACAAGAGCAAAATAAACATTACTTACATGAGTTTGATTTCTAGCATTAACAAAGTAATCTCTATCTCCCCTATACAATCCAATTCTTTCAGGATTTGAAGAAACAACCACTGTGCCATTGGAACCGATTACAAACATATCATAAAAAGTATTATCTACATAACTAACCATAGTAGCCAACTCTTCATTAGACAAAGCAGATTGCGTAGCAACAAGTTCTATCTTATTCTGCTGTTCATTCAAAAAAGTATCTATATTATTTTCAGTTATCTGTGATGAAGATTTCAATTGATTTAAAATCTGCCCTTCCAGATTTGCTCGAGAATTAGAAAAAACTAATGTTCCTATAAATAATAATGAAACTATAAAAACTAAAAGAATAGTGCTAACTATCTTTGTCTGTAGTTTCACTTCCCTTCCTCCTTAATCAAAATCAAACTAATTCCTATAATAACAAACAGCCCTGCAGTGGGAAATGCCATTGCAGTATATCCTGGAAATGAATAATACAATGAAGGAATACCTAGAATATATCCTCCAATAGCCACAATTCCAATTAATCCTATCAAAATTCCAAGAGTAAATATCCCTTTTGGTTTTTCAGGATTAAACGAAAAAAGCAATCCTGAGATTGCAATAAGAACAAAACAAATCATTGTTGGAACTGCAGGCACACCTGGGACTGTTGTTCTAACTGTTCCTGCCTGTTCCTGAACAAACAACTTCTCTATTCCCGTACTAACCCCCACAAAAAGAGAAATGAAAAAAGTAACCATAAGTAATAACAAAGCGAATGAGATTATCAAAATAAAGAACTTACTCCATTCTCCTTTCTCTTTCTTAGCAAGAAGCATTAAAACTATTGCAGAAAAGAAAAACGAAAGAGCAGTAATAAATTTCATAGTCACCCACCCAGGAAGAATACTTTTTAGTACAGCAATATCCAATATCCATCCAATCATAACTGTGATGCTAGCTAAAAGAACAATCCAAGCCAAAACCAAACTTATTATTCGCTTATTCATCTTTTTTTCATCCCTGAGAGAAGACTCACAAGTTTATATGAACCATAAACAAAAATAATAGAACTTAAAGCAAACAGTATTGGAACAATCTCCCACCAAACTCCATCAATGCTATATTGAATCAGACCAAGAACAACCATTATGCTTGAAAATATAACATAAATAAAACTTGCAGCAACAAGATAAAATATACTCGCTCTCAACTCTCCACCCATATTCATAATCGCTCTCATGAAATATATACCTCCAGCTATCCCGATGAGTATTCCAATAAGTCCAATATACCAGCCAATCATCTCTTTCTAGAAACTCCTCCAAATACTTTTCTTATAACTAAGAAAGAAACCAACAGTGCAACAATAAATATTAGTTCTGTAAATGCATATAATCCATCAATCGCATAAACTCCGAACTCTTCTAAAGAACCAACTACTTCATGCACTCCAAATAAAAATACTGCAACCAAAAGATACATTCCAGCTTTTCTTAACTCTCCCTTTAGTTTCCCATAAGTTCCAATACTTATTAACACTGCCAAAATTGCAAGAACTAAATTCAAAACCTCAACATAGGGTTCTATTGTCTCCAATATCATCTAACTAATCCCTCCTTTTTCAAATCGCTAATTCCTACTCCCTCTTTCTTCTTTCCCACCTTTTCTTTTTCTCCCGACAATATAACTCGAATATTCCTTTTAAACTCTTCCGTCCTCGCTATGATTCCTTTTTTATGCAAGTCAACAATGTAATCATCCAATATCTCCTCAGTTAATCCTTTTATCTTCAAATCCTCAAACTCCTTATTTCCAAGAGGTCCAAGATACTCGACCAATAACTCCTTAACTTTATTCTCAATATCTGCCTTTGGAGAGAACAACAACTTGATAGGAGCCATCTCCCTTGTTGGAGTTAATGGAACTGTAAAATGGAATGTCGTTCCCTTTCCTTCAACTGAATTAAACCATATCCTCCCCTTCTGTCCTTCAATAATTCCCTTGCATATTGCCAATCCAAGTCCCGTTCCTCCACTAATGTGCTGATACATATTATCTGCCTGGAAAAATGGCTCGAATATTCTGCTCTGCGCATCTGCCTTTATTCCAACTCCGCTATCTCTTACAATAAATTCAATATAATTCCCCCTAAGCATCGCGCTAACCTCTATCTTCCCATTCTCCCTTGAAAATTTAATCGCGTTATTCAATAAATTCCTAAGAACCTGCATTACCCTATCTGGATCAACCTCCATCACTGGCAACTTCCCGATATCTGCAACAATTTTAATCTTCTTTTCAGGCATAAATCCCTTCATTTCCTCAATAACTGAATGAACAGCAGAATTCAAACTTACTTTTACAAAATTAAACTTCAATCTAGCCGCTTCAATCCTCGATATCTCCAAGAAATCCAATAATATCCTATCCAATCTCTCAGTATTCCTAAGAACAATATTCAATGCATCCTTCTGTTTACTATTCATCTTCCCAAAATAATCTTTCTCCAACATCTGCAACTGTGCCCTCATAGGAGTCATAGGACTTCTCAGTTCATGTGAAGTTATACTCAAAAATTCAGTCTTAGCCTTATCAATTCCCTTTCTCTCCTGATCAACTTTCTCCATCTGCTCAGCCATTTTATTAAACTCATTTCCCAAATCCTCTAATTCATCTCCAGTTTTTACATTAACTCTTGCCTTCAAATTACCTCTCTCCAATTCCGATGTGGCAGAATACATTTCTTTTATTGGATTAGAAATTTTTCTATTTATAACAAATGGAATAATACTTGCAATCAAAATGAACAAAATCCCAAGTCCCAAATTATAAATCTCAACCTCTCTGGAGTTTGTACTAATTCTATCTCTGTAGATATTTGCAACGTTTAATTCTTCATCAGCCCATTTTTTATATATCTCTGCCAACTCCGCTTTATGAGTATGATAATTCTCTCCAACTACCAAAGAATATGCTTTAGCACTATCGTTATTCATCATTGCATCAAAAGCCCCAGTTTCCAAATCAACTAATTCCAAGTTAATCCTATTCAATTCATTAATATATCCGTATGTTTTATCCTGGTCTTCCTGACTTCTTCTGCTTTTATTAATTAAATCTATTGCATCAATCTTAAGAAGAGTATCTAACTTTACTCCAACTTCATCATACTCTAGTTTATGTTCATTAAATCCCTCAAAATCTCCTTTTTCCGCATGCAATAAAGAAGCATATGCATACCCTGTAAGCATCGCGTCATAGCCAATAACCTGCTCAACCATTATCTGCAAAGGCGAATTAATTTCTCTTATATATTTCTGGTCCGTAGAAATTTGTTGATTAAGAGTGTAAGATATGACAACCATTACAACAAGAAGAACAATCAAAATTCCAAATGCCCAATTAAGTTTCTTCCCTATGCTTCCAAAGAAAAGCCCTTTTGTATTATCAACCATCTTCTTTATATTGAATGCAAAATCTTCCTTTTATATCTTACTCTCCAATAACAAAAAAGAACTATTTATCCATATCCAAAACTTTATCCACAAACATTCCAGATTCTTCAATCAAAGCATTCTGCTCCTTAACAGATAAAGCATAAAATACTGCCTTTGTTTTTCCAGCCTTTATCTTATTTACAAGGGAAGCAACAAACTTAGCAACAGGTGCCTTACTCTCATAAACCATTAAATTTGTAAGTGAATCAAAAATAATATAATCGAACCCATGTTTTAGAAACTTATCAATAGTTAAAGATAATTCAGTCATAGCTCCAGGAGATGAAACATAATAAACTCCCTCTCCCTGGTCAGGAACACTCTTTATTGTTTTTGAAATAGCGTCAATAAAAACAATATTGTCAGTCTTCACCTTGCTCTTCTTAAATAACTCCTTCAAAGAATCAAAAGTTTTATTTAGAGTAACATAGCAAACATTTTTCCCCTTAAGCTTCTTCATATTATCCACTATAATATGATTATATTCTGTCCCAGGCATAAGCAAAAGCATCGTCTGGTTTTTAGCTAGCTCTTTAGATATATCCATATATCACTTCACCAACTTTTTAACTCTCTTAACCAATTCATCTATATCGAATGGCTTCTGTATAAAATCAACCACATTCTTGCTTGCCATCAAATCTTCTTTCTCTGCCTCTGAAGTTCTAACAACAGAAAGATAAGCAATTCTCGCTCCCTTCATCTGTGGAACAATTTCTCTTACGGGAGTTCCAGGCATCATTATATCCAACAATATCAAATCAGGCTTTTCCTTCTTCCATTTTGCCAATCCATCATCTCCATTTATAGCAGTCACAACCTTAAACCCATTTTTCTCAAGAACAGCCTTAACACTCTCCCTTATATCCGGTTCATCATCCACAACTAATATCTTTTTTGCCATCTATTTCATCACCCTTTTTACTTCTTTTAATACACTTGTAGGATTAAAAGGTTTTTGTATAAATCCATCAATGTCAGTCATATCCACATCCTTTCTTGGAACAATGGTGACATAAACCATTGGGACCTTATGATTCAATCTCTCCCTCAATATCCTAAGCAAATCATATCCTGAAAGAGTAGGCATCTTAATATCCAATAAAACCATACTAAATCCATCCTCTCTCAATGCATCCAATCCCTGCGCACCATTTGTAGCCCCAACCACATTATATCCTGCCTTCTCGAGAATATTTTTAATACTAGTCAAATCTTCAAAGTCATCATCGACAACCAATATTTTCTTTCCCATCTTTTTTACATTCTTTATAACAAATTAGAGTTTAAAAAGCTTATCAAGTCTCACCACTCAACAGATTTCATAGGCCTTTTTAAGTAAAGAATTTCCTGCAACTCATACAACTGCAATGTACTTTCCATCTGATCATCAAAATACCTTAACTGATAGTCCTTATCATCCTTATCATACAACTCAATTGCCATCTCCTTTGTAGTTTTATGGTCAATCAGTACATAATGACTATCAACAATATACTCTTTTCCATCAATTCTTATCCTATCTCCCTTCTTTACCTTTGAAACTGGCTTACTCGCTTTGATAGTTGGAGGCTCATCATTTGCTCCACTCATCGCCTTAGAAATCTCCTCAACTTCTTCTTCAGCATCATCCAAATCCTCATCCAAATCCTTTTTCTTCTTCTTTTCCTTCTTTGGCTTTGAAGGAGCATATTCCACATCCTCATCTCCAGCAAATGCATCATCCAAACTAGCTCCTCCCGCTAATTCATCTTCCTCTTCATCCTTCTTGTTCTTCTTGCTTGTTTTTGTTTTCTTTGCCATATTACCAGCTTTTCTTCTCCGCAATAATATTATCTCCCTCTTTTGCAGGAGCATTTTCAAACATTATTCTTCTAAATTCCCTATCTCCATCATTTCCAGATCCTTCTTCCCTAAATCCACCCACCTTCTTTTCTTGCTTTTTCTCCTTCAACTTAACACTCTCCAATGCTTTCCCAAACTTCTCAAGAAGTTCCCGAGCCTGCTTTCCTATTTTTTCTCTTTCTTTATCATCCATAACTAATAGCAATAAAAGGAATTTATAAATCTTTATTTATGAAATTATTTAATCTCTTCAGCAGAATTGTAATAAGCCAAGAACAACTTTTTCATCAATTTTGTAAAACTCTTATCTCTTATATGCAATGTAACATTCGACCTAATTAATCCAATCATCACCTCTTCGTCATCAACAATTGACATTGCAACTCCATCGTTTTCCATTTTTCTAATATTTTTATTTATCTTGACCCATTGTTTAACATTTTTCTCAGTTTCATTGTCATATCTAGTCAGGGTTCTTATATCCATTCCCTTTCTCAATCTCGTTTTGGTATGTTCCGCCCAATCGGGTCTAAATTCAGAACTCCACTTTACAGAATAATCATATTTCTCAGGTTTTTTCATTGAACTAACTATTTTGTAGAAAGATTTTGTTCCCAATCCCATTTCAACCGGATTTTTCTCCTTAACATCATAAAACTGTTTTAATTCTTTGACCTTTTCCTTTGCTTTCCTAATCATATTCTCCTTTTCCTCCAATAACTTAACAAAAGCAGCGGGATTTCCAGGAATATACTTCTTAGTTTTCTCTGGAATAACTTCAACTAACCCTCTGTGTGCCAAAGAATCCAAAACATCATATATTCTAGAATAAGGCACTTCACTCTTTGAACTAACTTCTCCAGCACTCATCTTACCATGTTCAATAAGTGTCGAATACACCTTAGATTCATTTCCAGTTAATCCCAACTCCTTAAATTCGCTAATCTCCATAACCAAATTAAACAATTTTAATATATAAATCTATTCATTTGCCACCCTTTAGGGGGTGTCATAACTTTAAATACCGTTTCCATTTGCCACGATTAGGTAATTAACTTACCAAAAACAAAAATGACAACAAGACTAACAGTTATAAGGCATTCCGAAAGAATCCCTGGAACAGAACAACTCTCAAGAGAGGGAATAGCATTAGCAAAAGCAAGAAGATTGGACCTTTTAGATCATTCAATTGAACCTTCAAACTCAACTGCGACCTGTAGTAACCTTGGAAGAACAGTTAATACGGCTTTAAATCTAGGATACTCTGAAAGATCAATATCTAGAGATCCAAGATTATCTCGATCTGTAGAAGATTGGATCTCTCTTCCCAGAGGAAAATCATTCTTAGAAGTATGGACAAGTTACCAAATGGATCCTTCAACCCAAAATCTCGGAGATTTTCAGGCAAATATCTATCAAGAAAGACGTCATACACTTAATCCTTCTCAATCTGCACTAGTAATAACCCATGAAACTAGAGCCGAAGCAGCATTAGCTTCACTTTTATACGGTTCAAAAAATCAAGAAGAAATATTCAGAGCACTTGGTCAGGCACTAGGATATGCTGAGGGATACCTTCTAACAATTGACGGACCACAATTAAAATCCATACAAACTCTAAGAAATAAAAAGAGCGAAGCAGTTAATTTAACCTTCACAAGGGAGGAATGCCCATTAATATGATACAACAAAAACATCTCTGGATACTAGAAGAGTTAAAAGAATTAAGCGCTAAAGGACTAATCAAAAAACCTAGAGCAAGAACTAGTAAAGGTTATGCGCATTTTCCAATGAAATGGAGTATTGAAGGATACTTTAAAGAATATGGGATGAAAGAAACCGGAAATTATAGAAAGGCATTTATGACTTACAAAAATGGAGATTTTAGTGGAATCATCATGATTGATTATGAAAACGGAGAATCGGCTAGAAAAAATCAGTTAAATAAAACACTCTCAGACCCTGAATACGTCAAATATAGAAAAGCAATGCATGATAAATTTGGAAACCTACTTCTAGAATTAACTTCGAGAGAACTAACAAAAGAAAAAATAGAAAATGCCTCAAAAAAGGAACTTATGAGACTATATAATGAATTTAGAGAAATCTATACAAAATACGAATTTTATAATGGAATTTGGTTCATAATTGGAGACGACCTCTGGAAAATAATTACTGAAAGACTTGAGAAAAACGAATGCACAAACCTTTCAGAAATAGAAACAATTTCAACCTGTCCATTACAATCATTTGTAAACAAAGAAACAATTGATGTTCTAAAAGCTGCAATCGAAATATCTCAGCAAGAAGACGCGATGAAATTCATAAAATCTGGAGATTTCACAAACTTTAGAAAAACACATGAATATTTTAGAATAATTGAACTTGTTAAAGACTACCATTGGATGCCTTTTCTGCATGCCGGCCCAGACTTATTTGGGGAAGAGCATTATTTGGGAAAAATTAAGAATTTATTGAATAGTAATAACAATCTAAGCGAAGAACTAGAAAAAGCAAGCTCATTTTATCCAAACACAAAAACCAGTCAATCAAATATATTCAACAAGTATAATCTAGATTCCGAAACTAAAAGATTAATCGAAGATTTCCATATTCTATCAATAATGCAAGATGAAAGAAAAGAACTAATTGCCAGAACCCACATATACTTTATAAACAATTTAATGAGAAAAATAGGTGGTTTCTTTAATCTCGGTCCAGAAGAAGCTTCGGATCTTTATCCTGAAGTTATTGAAAAATGTCTCATTCATGATATCATTGACTTAGAAAGATTCAATAAAGAAAAAAATAAATCAATAAAAATATCCATAACTGAACCTGAAGGTTATCCTGTTTATCTTGATGAAGATGCTAAACCTTTCTTAGATATAATCTGCCCAAAAAATTCTGTTAGTGAATTAAAAGGAAAATGTGCTTCTATGGGTTATGCTAAGGGTAAAGTTAAAGTGTTGAAAGACTCAGATGATGGATATAAATTTGAGCAAGGAGATATTCTAGTTACCACAATGACTACTCCTGATTTTGTGCCCTACATGGCAAAAGCATCTGCAATTGTCACAGACGAAGGTGGAGTAACTTGCCATGCAGCCATAGTCTCAAGAGAATTTGGAATTCCTTGCATTGTTGGAACAGAAAGAGCAACAGAAGTTCTAAAAGATGGAGATATAATTGAAGTAAATGCCACTGAAGGAAAAATAAAAATTATTTCACAAATTTAATATTCCCTACTTTTCCCGATACTTCATCAACTTCCACAAGCGCATACTTCCCTTTCCCCGCCTCTCCAGGATTAATAACAATACTTCTTCCAATCTTTCTAAATCCCTGATATTCGTGCATATGCCCACAAAACACAAGAGAAGGTTTAAACTTTAATATGGCTTCTCTGAAAAATCCAATTCCCGCACTCTTTCCATTCATTGGATTGCTCTTCCTATCTTTTATTATGTCAAAAACTCCCTTAGGAGGATAATGAAACACAAAAATCCTCTTCTTTCCAATTCCGTTTACTAAAGATAACAATTTCAACCTACTTTTCTTTCTTCTCTCCACTCTCGCAACGTAATTTTCATCATCGCTCTCAAATTCTTTCCTCTCAAAGTAAGCATCAACATCCATATATCCTCCAAATCCAATAAAATCCATTCCATCTAATCTAGTTTTACCGTACGTAATCTCCTTCAAATTAGAAAGCCCAGAAACAAACCTCCTTCTAGACTTTTTAGCCTTCAAAAAGTCTCCAAAAGGATAGCTATACCAATCATCATCTGCATTTCCAAAAATAAAAATCCCTTTTTTCTTCTTTGAAATACTATTAAGATAAATCAAAACATTTTTTGCAACATTTTCATCTTTCCTCAACAACTCTTTTGCTTTCTTTTTACCATAGAACTCCTCCAAAGTTGGTCCAGGAAGACCTTTTATAGAATTTCTCAATCTCTTAATTACAAAAGCCCTCCAATCTCTTATTCCAGTGTAATCTCCCACGCCCACAACAAGATCAAATTCTTCCTTTTCAATTTTTTTCTTCAATTTCTCGCTAGGATTTTCATGGAAATCCCCCAAAACTAATATTCTCATCATTCAAAAAGTAAAGGCAACTTTAAAAATTATGCTGCTGGAACAATTATCTGGAGAGGAACAGGTACAACCAGAACTGTTTGAGCAGGCATAATCATCGAAACATCATCCGGATGAGCAATTACAGATTCCCTCTTTGCATTTTCAGCCCTTATTCTATCAGATTCGATTTGATCTCTCCTCCGAGTTCTTGAAGACTCTTCAGCAATCAAACCATCGGCCCATACAGAATCATAACAGATATTCTGACTCAATGCCCCTTTCCAAATTGTATAAAATGCCCTATAAATTGGAGAATTGCTCATGGCAATTTCCAACTCTGCATCTGCAGAAGCACATTCGACCTTATTTTTCTCCCTATAAAGTTTAAGCCCGACACAAAGCCAAGCCATCTGATTTCTCAGATAATATCTCTTAAACTCCTCATCTCTCTGCTTCTTATCAGGATTACTAACTATCTTTGATCTCAAACTAGAAAATTCTTTCTCATGTGTTTTTCCAAGAGAATACGCAAAAACTAATGCCCAATAATGCTCGGGAGTATCTTTCATCATCTCCCATTTGTCAGGTGTAATCACTTCTCTATGTTTTTCCCTTGCTCCAATAATTGCCTCTTCAGGAATTAAATCAGATTTTATGAGATATCTTTCTATTCGCCGCCTTACTTTTTCATGAACATCTGTAGGAACATCATTTGGATATGGAACGGAATATCTCTCAGATCTCCCTCCATTAATTTCCATAGATATTTCTGGTAAAGTTTCAGAATCCAAAGCCTGAACCAAACTCTCCAATGTAGCCGTTACCATTTTATCTCTCTAAGCAAACGTATCTAAAAGTACCAAATAACTTATTTAACCATTATCCCTAGTGAAAATATGAGATATAGCCTACACTGTGCAAACAAAAAATCTTAAAATTCCAATAAAAAATAAAGAATACGTAGGTATACTCTAGAATACTTTATTCATAATAGAAAAAAACAAAAAACCGCCCCGGGAAAACAGTATATCACCTCTCTTCTCCCGGAAAGTTCAAATGAATATTAAATCTCCTTCTAACTGAGTAACATATCAAAGAAAAACTTCTATTTAAACATTACTGCACTAAAATAGATAAATAATTCTAGGGAAGAGATTACGTATTAAGGAGTTACTCTTTCAGTATCTCTAGGCAACAACAAAGCCTCTCTAACGTTATCAAGATTAAGCATTCTTTGAGTTATTCTATCAAGTCCAAATCCAACTCCTCCGTGAGGTATTGCTCCGTATCTGAATATGTCTTCATAAATCTTAGGAATTTTAACTCCCTTTTCATCTGCCTGCTTCTGTAATATCTTTAGTCTGTGCTCTCTCTGTGCACCCGTAGCAATTTCAACTCCTCTCCACAATAAGTCGAAACTCTTTGTAGCAGAAGGCATATCTTCATGTCTCATGTGATAAAATGGCCTTACCTTAACAGGATAATGAGTTACAAAAACAAACTCTTCCCCATATTCCTTCAAAATATATTCTCCAATCATTCTCTCTGCTTCAGCATCAAGATCGTCATCATCTTTCAACTTCTTTCCTTGCTTAGCAAGCATCTTCTTCAACTCAGGCATTGGAATTCTAGGAATTTTCTTAGGAACTTTTAATTCAAGCTTATGAATAGCCAATTCATCCTTTCTCTCTTCCTTAACATTAGCAATTACATACTTGAACATTTCTTCAATAGTATCCATGATATCATTCTCATCTTTTATGAAACCCATCTCAAAGTCAACGCCGGTAAATTCGGTCAAATGTCTTGTAGTATGGGACTTCTCTGCCCTGTAAACCTGTCCTATCTCCATTACTCTTTCAAATCCGCCGAGAGTAAACATTTGCTTGTAGAATTGTGGGCTCTGAGCCAAAACAGTTTTCTTATCAAAATAATTAACTACGAAAGATTCTGCCCCAGATTCCAAACCAATTGTGGTTATTTTAGGAGTATTAATTATCACAAATCTCTCTTTTGCAAAAAAGTCAACAATACTTTGATATATGCTGCTTCTTATTTTAAAAATAGCAGAAGTCTCTTTCCTTCTAGTATCTAAAAATCTATAATCCAATCTCTTCGGCAATTCAGTCTTTGAAAAGTCAGAAACGTCAATAGGTATCGGCTGTTCAGCTTCAGCATAAACTTCTATATTCTCGGGAACAATCTCATATCCTCCAGGCGCCTGCTTACTCTTCACAGACTTTCCTTCAATCATTATTGCACTCTCTCTAGAAACATTCATTTTATCAAAAACCTTGCTATCTTTTGTAGCAACAACTTGAATTGTTCCAGTTAAATCTCTAAGAACAAGAAATCTTACCTTTCCCAGTGCTCGAGTATCATGAACCCATCCCTTCACAACTACATTTCCTTCCTTTCCAGCAAGGATATCTTTAACGTAACTTCTTTCCATTCCAATCATAGAAAACATGTCTTTTTAAGATTTGTTATTCCCTGCTTTTATCTTATCAGCAACCTTCTGCAATTCTTCAGCAGTTCTTTTAGGACCCATGTGCGTTGCAACAAATCCAAGATATTTATCATAATAAA
>Ga0247841_10006380_pt1 | contig 18280 bp, 13 predicted proteins | sample LaCruzMarch2015__2_FD_192410 | JGI IMG/M metagenome (GOLD analysis project Ga0247841, IMG submission 192410) | Freshwater microbial communities from meromictic Lake La Cruz, Castile-La Mancha, Spain - LaCruzMarch2015_18m | ecosystem: Environmental > Aquatic > Freshwater > Lake | place: Spain... | reverse complement strand
AGAAATATCTTTATCCTCTCGGCCAGAGAAAAACCAGGGATTACCAAACGTTCCGCGCCCAATCATCACTCCATCACAACCGGTTTCTTTTATCCTCTCTTTTCCCTCTTTTATACTTTTAACATCACCATTACCGATCACGGGGATATTTTTACCGCTTTTTTTCACCATTTCCACCACTCGCTTTACATAATTCCAATTAGCGGGAACCTTGGACATTTGTTTTTTTGTCCGAGCGTGAATAGTAAGTGCTGAAATATCTTCTTTTAAAAGTTCTGGAATCCAAGTATCAATCTCCTCTTTATTAAAACCAATTCTAGTTTTAACAGAGACCGGCAAACCATTTGCCCCAATAATCGCCGAGCGGATTATCTCGCGAGCCAAAGCTGGCGTCTTGATCAAAGCTGAACCAGCACCTTGCTTTAACACACTTTTATCTGGACAACCCATATTTATATCAATACCATCAAAACCAAGTTTGGAAATAATCCGGCAAGCTTTTTCCATATTCTCTGGACGAGCGCCAAATACTTGAGCAATAATCGGCTTTTCAGCTTTAGAAAATTTTAAAATATGAGCTAGATGTTTTTCACCCACTTTATTACAAAGCCCATCAGCAGAAACAAATTCAGTCCAAAAAACTACCTGATTTTTATTAGCAGAATTTTTACCATACTTAGCAAGCATGGCGCGAAAAGCAATATCTGTCACATCAGCCATTGGTGCCAAACAGAAAAATGACTTATGAAGCTTCTGCCAAAAATTTATCTTATTGTTTAATTTCATTTTGTTTCTTCCCCACTACAATCTTATTATCAAAACGTAAATCGATATAGCTGATACTATCAGCACTTGTGTCTAAATCCAAATTTTTAGTTTCAACGGCGGTAAAAAGATTCTGAAAGGTAGAATCAAAACTAGCCTTATTTGCAAAGACAATAGTGGTACCGCTCTCCAAAACAAATCTAAAATCAACCCCGTCAAAAGAAATGACCACTACCTTAATATTATTTTTATCCAAACTATCAACTAAATTAAAAATTTGAGAATAAATTTGTCTTGATAAAAAATATTGGCCGACAGCCCCCGTGGAGGTAGAAACGTTTCCATAATCTTTTATAAAAATACTACCAGAAAAAGAGGGGGCTTCACTGTAAATATAACCATTCTTATCCACTAAGAAACAATCCTCCTCTACTCTTATATCATTGCCACACCAAACAGAGTGAGGTCTTCTCTCAGTGATGACAATAGAGATCTGTTGCCAATTTTCCCAAGAAATATCTAGATCACTAATAGTCTTAATCTCTTTTAATAAATCTTTTTTAATTTGGAAACGAGGAAAAAGTAAAGAATTTGATCTAGAAAACAAATACCAGTAACGCCCGGCCATATCCCTATTAGCAATTGCCAAAACAGCATCAGAGGAAACCGCCGCATTTCCAGAAACTATAATAGTCTGAATTTTTACTCTTTCATTACCAGAAAAAATTGCTAAGCCAAAAATAATCACAAAAACAAAAAACAATACAATATAAAACCTAATCCAAAATAATCGACGCTTCCTAGCGCGTACCTGCGACGGACCGAGATTTGGATTTCTAGTGGCGGACATAATCTTTATTATAAACTCTTCATCTCGCTTCCTCAAAAACTATTTAAATTTTTTGGTCCTCGCGTATTTTGCCAGTCTTTATTTCCTGTAAGACTGGGTCAAAACCAGACTCAAAAAATTTTAATGTTTTCGGTCAGCAAGTATTCCTATTTTGAAATCACACTTTTCCCCATATACTTTTGTAAAACTTCAGGTATTTTGATAGAGCCGTCAGCTTGCTGAAAATTTTCAACTAGAGAAACAAGAATACGTGGAGTAGGAATAGCGGTACAGTTTAAAGAGTGAGTATAACGAGTTTTTCCTTCAACATCTCGATATTTGATATTTGATCTTCTGGTCTGGAAATCATGAAAATAAGAAGCGGAAGAAATCTCTCGATATTTATTTTCTTTTGGCACCCAAAGCTCGATATCATATTTCTTTACTTGTCCAAGACCCAAATCCCCACCACAATTTATAACAGTGTGATATGGGATACCTAAAGATTCAATAAACTGCTCGGTATTATGATTTACCTCTTCGTGAAATTTAACTGACTCTTCATGGCTAGCTTCACAGATCACCACTTGTTCTAATTTGTAAAATTCATGAACACGGATAAGACCTTTTACATCTTTTGAATGACTACCAACCTCTCTTCTGTAACAAGGAGAAAAACCTAAATACCTTTTGGGTAATTCTTTAATATCCAATATTTCGCCAGAGTGATACGCCATAAGTGGTACTTCAGCAGTTCCAGCTAAATAATCACCATCTTGTGTTTTATATAGATCATCTTCGCCTTGGGGTAAATAACCAGTACCAAGTAAAGCTTCCCTTCTATCAATAATCGGTGGTAACACTGGTATAAAATTTCTATTTGAGAAAAATTCCATCGCATAATTCCAAATTGCCATCGAAAGTCTGGCGCCATCACCCATCAAAAAGTAACCTCGAAAACCGTGAACCTTAACGCCTCGATCAAAATCAACCATATCTAATTTAGTCATAAGCTCCACATGATCTTTTGGCTCAAAATCAAACTTTGTCTTTTCACCCCAAACAGAAATCTCTTTATTGTCAGCATCACTATCACCTTCTGGCACTGTCATATCTGGAATGTTTGGCACCTGAAGCATCAAACCTTGCCACTTTTTCATCACCTCTTTTAGTTCCTCCTCACCTTTAGTCAAAACCTCTTTTACAGTCTTCATCTCCTCAATAAGTCTCTGCTTTTCTACAGGGTCTTGAACTTTAACAATTTCATCACTAAATTTATTTTGCTCAGCTTTTTTATTCTCAGTTAAGACCAAAAGCTCTTTTCTTTTATCATCTATAGCGATAAGCTCATCCACCTTAAACTCTAGGTGTTTCTTTTTAGCTCCAGCCTCGATCAAATCTTTATTTTCCCTGATGAATTTTATATCTAACATGTTATTAATGATTAAATTATAATACTTTTAATATAACATTTCTTCAAAAAGTTAGCCACATATCAAGCCCGCCCTCAGTAATGTGATTTTAGAGGCTTCGCAGGCGGGTAGCCGAGAGAGAGCAAATTTTCAGCAGGAAATTATGCGCACTCTTAAATTACATTACTGAGGGCGGGCGTAATAAATTATCAACAAATTTAAAACTGTGCTAAAATCGATCCAGAATGAAAATAACTCATCCGATAGATATAGATTTCCCTATTCGTGAATTAAAGAAAAAAGAATTCCCCCCTCAACTTTTAGAAATACCTCAGCCACCAGAGAAACTTTTCATCAGAGGTAATTTACCTGGTCCCAACACCAAACTACTCTGTGTAGTGGGAAGTAGACGTTATACTAACTATGGAAAAGAAGCTTGCGAAAAACTGATTGCTGGTCTCCGTGGCTATGACGTAGCTATTGTTTCTGGTCTCGCTATTGGTATTGATGGTATTGCCCATGAAGCCGCTGTAAATGCTGGCCTTAAAACTATTGCCATACCAGGTTCGGGTTTAGGTGTCAGCTCCATCCATCCCATTGCTCATATTGGCCTAGCTAGAAAAATATTAGACTCTGGTGGCTGTATGCTTTCAGAGTATGAACAAGATTTTAAAGCTACCCTTTGGAGCTTTCCCCAAAGAAATAGAATCAGTGCTGGACTTTCTTGTGCTGTACTAATAGTAGAAGCCGAAACAAAAAGTGGCACTATGATCACTTCCCGCCTAGCTACTGAATATAATAAAGATGTCTTAACTGTACCTGGTAATATTTTTTCTAAAACTTCTGGTGGTCCACATTTATTAATCAGACTTGGAGCTACCCCGATCACCAAGCCGGAAGAATTACTGCTCGCTCTTGGTTTTGAAAGCAAAGATTCTGCACCTAGAAATCTAGAATTAGAATATAGTGAATGCTCGCCAGAAGAAAAAATGGTAATAGAGATTCTCCGTGAGCCAATGCCAAAAGATGACTTACTCCGCGCCCTCGATATGCCTATCGGCCAAGCCAACGCCGTCCTTTCAGTGATGGAATTAAAAGGCCTAATTTCCGAAAAACTCGGTGAAGTACATTTAATATAATTTTGTATATTTTATATTTTGTGGCATACTACGCTTTATATGAAACTTTTAATCGTAGAGTCACCATCAAAAGCCAAGACCATTTCCAAATATTTGGATGGCAAATATGAGGTCCGCGCTAGCGTGGGGCATATTCGTGATTTACCTAAAAGCAATAAAAAGGCTATTGATATTCCTGGTGGTTTTATCCCCCATTATGAAATTTCCCCTGGTAAAGAAAAAGTAGTTTCTGAAATAAAAAAATTAGCTAAAAAAGCCGATGAAATATTACTCGCCACCGACCCCGACCGTGAGGGTGAAGCGATTGCTTGGCATATAAAAGAAGCAGTGGGTTTAAAAAATCCAAAACGGGTTGTTTTTTATGAAATTACCAAAGATGCTGTCCAGGAAGCGATGAAACACCCACGCGAGATTGATGACAATTTAAAACAAGCTCAGGAAGCACGCCGAGTTTTGGACAGACTAGTGGGTTATGATCTATCTGGTTTAATTTGGAAAAAAGTTCGCTATGGGCTTTCTGCTGGCCGAGTCCAATCTCCCGCTCTCCGAATTATTATGGAAAGAGAAAGAGAAATCCGTGCTTTTATTCCTGAAAATTTCTGGGTGATAACCGCTAATACTCAAACTAAAAATAAAGAAAATTTACAACTTGCTTGTTCTGAAGAACCAAGAGATGAAAAATTGGTCAGTAAAATACTAGAAGCTGGTAAGAAAAGTAAGTGGTTAGTAAAAGATGTGACTGAAACTGAAGCCAAACGAACTGCCAAGGCGCCATTTACTACTTCTACTATACAACAAGCTGCCAGCTCCCGTCTTGGACTTGCTCCCTCACGAACCATGGGTATTGCTCAAGGACTCTATGAAGCTGGTCTTATCACTTATATGCGTACTGACAGTGTAAACCTCAGCCAAGTAGCTTTAGCTCAAATTTACAACACTATTGAGAAAAAATATGGTAAGGAATATTTACAACCTCACACTTTTACCGCTAAAAGCAAAAATGCTCAAGAGGCACACGAAGCAATCCGCCCAACTGATATTACCAATATAAATGCTGGTATAAACGACGAGCAAAAAAGACTTTACAACCTTATCTGGCAAAGGACTATTGCTTCTCAGATGTCTGATGCTAAGGTTATGCGTACTAAAATATTTGTTCAGGTTGGTAACGACGAAACTATTCCTGATTTTTGGGCCAATGGTTCCCGCTTACTTTTCCCCGGCTGGCTTTCCGCTGACCCAGAAGGAACTGGTGATGATGTGATTTTACCTAAAGTAAGTATTGGTGAGGAACTAAAACTAATCGATATAAATTCCGAAGGTAAACAAACCGAACCACCTGGAAGATATTCTGAAGCTGGTTTAATTAAAGAGTTGGAAAAAAGAGATATTGGACGTCCTTCTACTTACGCTTCTATCATTAAAACTATTCAGGACCGTGGTTATGTAGAAAAATTAAATAAAGCACTCATACCTACTGATACCGGTGATGTAGTCAGCTCATTCTTGGAAGCTAATTTTGCTAATTATATCAGTGATACTTTTACCGCTGAGATGGAAGATAAGCTAGACTTGATTGCTGAAGGTAAAGCCGAATATTTAAAAACCCTAAAAGATTTCTACGGACCATTCCTAAAAGAAGTTAAATCTAAAGACAAAATAGATAAAGTAAATAATTTTGGTGAGGCTGATAGTAAACACATCTGCCCTATTTGTGGGGGCTCTATGATTATTAAGCTTGGTAAAAATGGTAAGTTTCTAAGCTGTGTCAAATATCCAAATTGTACTGGCGCTAGAAAAATTACCGGCGAAGAAATGGCTGGACCAAAAGAGACCGGTGAAGATTGTCCAGAATGTAAAAAAGGTAAACTAGTTTTACGTGAAGGTAAATTTGGTCAATTTATTTCCTGCTCAAATTATCCTAAATGTAAATATATTAAAAAAGATGCTGAGCTAGAAAGACAAAATAGTACTGGTGTTTCTTGCCCCACTTGTAAGGATGGTGTGATGACTGAAAAGCGCGGACGCTTTGGCCTCTTTTATAGCTGTTCCAATTATCCTAAATGTAAAAATGCGATCAAAGCCAAGCCAACCGGTAATCTCTGTTCTATTTGTGGAGCACTCATGATGGAAGGTACAAAAACTATCCCAGAGAGGTGTTCCAACAAGGCATGTGCTATGCATAACCCTCACAAGTTAAATAAGATCAGTTAAACATAGATAGTTTTTGTAAGGCGGAGCGTTATGAGGTCAGCAGACCGAATCGCGAGCCGGGGTCGAGAAAATTTCGAGTGACGACGAGAAATTATTCGTGACCTAAAACAATACACTATATAGTTGCCCAAACTCAATCTAGGGTCTATACTAAATATATGAATGTTAAAGAGATTACAAATCTGATGGATTCGCCAAGTATGGCTGATATGACTTTGATAGAAAAGGCCTATAATATAGCGGAAGAAGCCCATAGGGGAGTACTCCGAAAATCTGGTGAAGCTTATTTTACCCACGTTTTTGAAACAGCCAAAATAATCGCCGAACTTAAAATGGGGCCAGCCACTATTTGTGCCGGCTTGTTACATGACTCTATTGAAGACGGAGTACTAACTGAAGAAAAAATAAGACAAGAATTTGGCGAGGGAATACTATTTTTAGTTAATGGTGTAACAAAACTTGGTAAATTAAAATACCGCGGAGCAGAAAGACACATTGAAAGTCTTCGTAAATTATTTGTTGCTTCTGCCCAAGATATCCGCGTTATTATTATCAAACTTTGCGACCGTCTTCACAATATGCGCACTCTACAATACGTCCGCCCAGACAAACAAAAAAGAATTGCTCTAGAAACCCTAGAGATTTTTGCTCCACTTGCCTACCGCCTTTCTATCCGAAAACTTTCTCGTGAGCTTGAAGATTTGTCTTTCCCTTATGTTCATCCAGAAGAGTACAAAAATGTTATTGAATTAATGAAATTAAAAAATGCCGAAACTTTACCTAAATTAGAAAAATTTATGAAGGTAGTAAAGCGTGCCTTAGCCGAAGAAGGACTAACAAATTTTCATACTGACTATCGCCAAAAAGGTCTCTACAGCTTGAGCAAAAAAATAGTTAAAAAAGGTGGTGATATTGAAAATATTTATGACATACTCGCCCTCAGAATCTTTACTGATAATATAACTGACTGTTATAAAGTATTGGGGATTATTCATAGTAAATGGCGACCTCTCCCAGGCCGAATTAAAGACTATATAGCCATACCAAAACCAAATGGTTATAAAAGTATCCACACCACCGTTTTTACTGGTGATGGAGCTATTGTAGAAGTTCAAATCCGAACCCATGAAATGCATAAAGAGGCTGAATATGGTATTGCCTCACACCTTTCTTATAAAGAAATAAAAGATAGCCAAAATAAAGAAATGGGGTGGTTTAGCCAATTCCTACCAAAAACCATAAACTCTTTTTTCAAAGCCCAAGCCCAAAATAAAAATACCCCATCTTGGATGATGGACCTAGCAGAATCTGGTAAAAATCTAGCTGGTGAAGAAATGTTAGAGGATATGAAAACTGATTTTTTTGAAAATCGTATTTTTACCTTTACACCAAGGGGTGATGTGGTGGACTTACCAATAGACTCTAGTATTGTTGATTTTGCCTATGCCATACACTCTGATATTGGTAACCATATGTCTAGCGTAATGGTAAATAATAAGATAGCTCCACTTAATGCTAAATTAAAAAATGGTGATCAGGTAGAAATAATAGTTAAAAAATCCGCCAAACCAAATCGTAAATGGCTAGATTATGCTAAAACAGCCATGGCAAAAAGATTTATTAGAACCGCCCTCAATATTAAAACGGAAGATATTAGACCGTAAAATTATCTACTGAATAGAGATCTTGTTCGTCTTCTACTTTTTCTTCAGCTGATCGATCATCAGTTAAGGAAATATTTTCAACTTCAACCTTCTCTGTTGCTATTGTTGTTTCGTCTTTGGCTATATGTCTATTTAATAAAGCATTAGTGCCTAGTTCACCTTTATTATTTACTACATCTAAAATAGAGCGAAGGTCTTCATTGGAAAAGAAATCAATCATAATCTTGCCGCCGGTATTACTCCTCTCAATATGGACACGGGCACCAAAAGTATTAGCCAGCTTTTCTTCAAGCTCAGTTATTTCTGGATCAGGCATGCGCTCTACTTTACGAACTCTCTCCACCGCAATTTTTCTTGCGGTTAATTCGGCCTCACGGACAGACATCTTTCGATACATCATTTCCTTAAATAAAACCTCTTGTTCTTCTTTTCTATCAGCAAGCATAAGTAATGGTCTGGTATGACCTTCGGATATCTTACCGTCAGAAACTGCCTGGAGCATATGTTCTGGCAAAGCTAAAATACGTAAACTATTGGAAACATATTCTCGACTCTTACCTACTCGCCTTGCCACATCCACGTGCTTGAAATGAAATAGATCAACCAACTGCTGAAAAGCCTTGGCTCGATCCACCGGATTTAAATCTTCTCTTTGTAAGTTTTCAATAATAGCGAGTTCTAGCTTTAGCTGGTCACTTTCTTCTTGATCACGAATAAGCACTGGTACCTGGGACAAGCCAGCAATCTTCGAAGCACGTAAACGACGTTCACCAGAAATAAGCTCGTATTCAGTTGTGAGTCCACCATCTTCTTTGACCGTTTCTTTTCTGGTCACCACCATTGGCTGGAGAATACCGTACTGACGAATAGAATCTGCCAGATCTTTTAGCTTGGCTTCATCAAATTCTTTTCGGGGTTGAAAAGGGTTTGGATGGACCTTACTGATCTCTACCCAAAATATAGAATCGCTGAAAAATTGACTGCTCATGCGCGTAATTCTAACATACTTTATTTTTTACTCAAAATAAGCTAGAATCAAGAACAGGCCGGAGTGGCGGAATGGTAGACGCGCACGACTCAAAATCGTGTCTCGTAAGGGGTAAGAGTTCAAGTCTCTTCTCCGGCACATGAAAAATAGTTTAAAGATAAAACCAAAAATCTTGGTAGTGCTTGGGCCGACTTCGTCTGGCAAAAGCGACATAGCAGTAGAGATAGCACGCGAGTGCCATGGTGAGGTTATTTCCGCTGACTCCAGACAAATTTATAAAGGGATGGATTTAGGCACCGGAAAAATTACAAAAAAAGAAATGCGTGGTGTTCCCCATCACATGCTTGACATTGTCAGTCCAAAATCTATTTACAATGTTTCCAAATATAAAATAAAAACTCAGAAAATAATTGCTGATATTTTAAGTCGGGGTAAACTTCCTATCCTTTGTGGCGGTACTGGTTTCTACATTGATGCGGTGGTAAACAATATTACCCTACCAGAAGTTTTGCCTAATCCTAAACTAAGAAAAATTTTAGAAAAGAAAAGTGCAGGCCATCTTTTTGCTCTGTTAAAAAAGCTAGATCCCGAAAGAGCTAAGAATATTGACCCCCTAAATAAAGTACGCCTAGTAAGGGCTATTGAGATAGCTAAAAGCCTTGGTAGCGTGCCAAAAGTTGAAAGTAATCAGATATACAATCCGGTGTATATCGGCCTAGATGCCCCAGATTTGACCCTCAAGGAGCGTATTAGAACCAGGCTTCAAAGGCGTCTGGCTGCTGGTATGGTGGCCGAAGTAAGGCGTTTGCATCAGCAGGGTGTATCATACCGTAGACTTGAAAAGTTTGGCTTAGAGTATAGAAATTGTGCTCTTTTCCTACAAAACAAAATTACCAAAGAACAATTATTTCAGAATCTTTTAATTGAGATATTTCAATACGCCAAACGTCAGCGAACCTGGTTTAGAAGAAATAAAAATATTATTTGGTATAGTATTTAAAGAGCGCTAAAATACCAGCCAAGTTTTTATCCCACTCAATACTTTCATGCGTTTTCAGCTCCACAGAAACGGCAGGGATATTTATAGAAGCAAGCCAATCATCAGCAGCACCAGTGATAGTATAACTATCAAAAGATTTTTGCGCTGGATAGCCAGAAGCTATTGAATAAGTATTCATCAAATCCAAAGTGCCAGGCAATATTCCATTATTACAAACAGAAGCATAAACACCGTTTGATTGACTATGCCAAAAAACCACAGCTGATAAATTATTTTTCAAAACAAAATCTTGAAAAGCTTTAGCTTCTGGTTCAGAGAAAGCAGATGTACCAGCACTAACTTTTTTAGACTGCCAAGTACTAGTAGCTTGCCAGCGACAATCAAAGTTACGATTCAAATCTACTTCATCCATATTAAACCGGCCAACTTTAGTCAGTTCAATATTATTTGGCACATCAGTAACAGTAAACCGGCCATCTTTCCCCACCACCTTAGAAACACCGTCGGGGTTAAGAGACGGAATAACAATCACGGATATATTTTTAGGAATTATTGCAGGATTAGCTTCTAGGTAATCCATAAATTTATAAGCTAGCAGTACGCTATTCCACTCATAACCACCATGAATACCACCCACAAAAGCAAGCTGAGTATCTCCTTTACCATAAGTATAAGCCTCTATTTCCCTACCTTGGACAGATAGACCGATCACACTTTTCTGTGGAAAAGCAATCTTAGTCTCCACTGGCACCGGTATTACTTTTTCACTATTTTTATAAATAACAAAAGCCAAAATACCAGCAACTATTATAATAAGAATAACAGTTGCCGATACGGCTTTCTTAGAAAAATTAGCTCTCATTATTTAGTATAGTATTTAAGGAGAGACTTGATACCAGCGAGATTTTTCGTCCATTCGGTATCATTATGATTTGTCAAAAGAACGCTGATAGCAGGAACTTTTATTTTAGCTAGCCAGTTTGTCATATCACCAGTAGTCTCATAGAAATTAAAATCTTCGTTGGCAGTATAACCAGAAGCTTTGGCATAAGCACTAGTCATAGCGCTAGTCTCAGGCAATATACCAGTGTGACAATTTGAAGAATAAACTCCACCAGCGGCACTATAATAAGCGACAACAGCTTTTGGTTTATTAGCCTGTATATAGTTTTTCAAAGCCAAAGTTTCTGGCTCAGAAAAAGCTGAACTACCGCCACTAACAGTCTTACTCTGCCAAGTACCTTTAGTTTGCCAATCACAATCAAAGTTACGATTAAGGTCTACATTGTTAGCATTAAAGCGTCCAGCCGTTGTTTGACTTGGAACATCAGAAAGATCAAAGCGTCCTGTAGTACCAACTATTTTATCTAAACCATCAGGATTTAAGACTGGGATAACTGTTACTTTTAAATTTGCAGGAATGACTGAAGGATTAGCTTTTAAATAATCCATAGCTTGATAAGCCATAAGAACAGTATTCCACTCATAACCGCCATGCATACCAGCAACAAGCAGAAGCTCGGTTGCACCATTACCATAATGATAAGCAGTAATATCATTACCGTCTACTGACTGTCCAATAATAGTTTCTAATTTATTTTCAGGCTTTGTACTAGTAGCAATATTGTTTAATTTTGTAGTAGTAGCGACTTTTTGATCACTATTATCCACAACGACAGTTTTAGATGAATTGATAAAATAATAAACACCTAGAGCGACAATAACCACAACTACGATTGCAATAATTGTTTTTTTCATATGTATACATTATAGCATATTTGTATCAGAACTTGTCTACATTGAAGGAATTATCTTTTCCACTTTCACTAGAATAGCACCTTTAGCTGGCAAACCAGCGTTATCAGACAAGCCTTTTACAAAATCCACCCAATTACCGACTGAAAAATATTCTGCTTGTCCAATCATTTTATAACCTTTTAAATCCTTATCCCAAACTAAAAGACAAACATTTTTATTATTTAAAATATCTTGTAAAGTTTGATTCATATAATTATCAGTGATAACTATTTCAGTATCAGATACCACTTTGACACAAGCCACACCAAGAATATTCGGCTTGCCACTATCAATCACCGTCGCTAAAGAGACCGGATTATTTTCTATAATGTTTTTTATTTCTGAGAGATTCATAACTAGTTTTGCGGGGGATGGAGGAATCGAACCCCCACTAAGGCGTTTGGAATGCCGTGTGATACCATTTCACTAATCCCCCATGTCACAAAATACTAACATAAAATAGGTAAAATAAAAACCCCTCATTTGAGGGGCTTTTATTATAGAATTTTTAAGGTTATTTCTTGCTTTCTTTGTGAACAGTGTTCTTTTTACACCATTTACAAAACTTCTTGAGCTCAATTTTGCGCTCAACTTTCTTCTTATTCTTTCTAGAATAATAATTGGTCCTTTTACAGGTTTTGCAAGCTAATTTGATTAATTGATCTTGTGACATATATGTATTTGATTAATAAGAACTGAGTATAACTTACTTTTCAATTAAATGCAACACTTAAAAACACCCGCTATCACGAGTGTTTTTAAAACACTTTTAAAGTTTACTGTTCAATAACACTACTATCACCTTGAACAACAGTGGTTGTAGCCATAGTCAAAGAATTACAATAATGACTTCCGCCAACATTGAGAACATCTACATAAATAGATTTCATTCCGATCGTAGTATAAATCTTTGATAGGGTGTTTGCCGTGGTAATAATGCCAGAGCTAGGTAAACCTGAACCAGTCCAGATATATTGACATGGTGCGGTACAAGAACTATTAACTGACCAGGTGGTCATCTGATTTAGAGTTGGACTAACTGTTGGATTTGTAATAATACAATTACCAGATGGAGCACAAGCCCCACAAGCACCACCACAATCTACTCTAGTCTCTGTTCCATTTTGAATACCATCAGTACAGGTAGAAACAACTATGCATGCATTTGGACAAGAACCACCACAGTCTATTCCGGTCTCTGTTCCATTTTGAATACCATCAGTACAAGTAGATGATGTACCTCCTTCTGAATTACAAGCATTACCAACACATCCACCAGGACCAGCACACGAAGATATATTATAAGAAGAACAAGAAGAAGAACAAGAAAGAACTCCGCCGGTAAAGTTTGGGTTTACAGATGAACAAGTTGCTCCATTCAAATTTGAACTATCACACACTTCCCCGGTATCGATAATACCATTACCACAAGTTGGAGTGCCAACACAAGCATTTGGACAAGAACCACCACAGTCTATTCCGGTCTCTGTTCCATTTTTAATACCATCAGTACAAGTAGGGACAGGAGATATGTTTATTCTAAAAGAAGCTACTGATGGCTGATAAACAAGTTTATGGGGAACAGAATAATTATATTTATCTCCATATACAGACTTACTTAGTATTCCAAACGTAAAAGCCCCGCTTGAATTGGGTGGACAATCATTACCACGGAAAGTACCGCCATCGTGAAGACAGTACATTTTTAAGACCGCACCTTTTTCGTGTTTTGTAGAAGACCAAAGCCCAAGATCAAGGAAAGAAGTGAATTTGGAAGTGTTAGCAGTAACAGTAACCACCCCAGAACCTATAGCTGTACATGTAACACCACTACAAGACAAAACATTATTATTTGAAGAAGTTAAACTCAATGTTGGTGTGGTAGGGTTAGACCAAGTAAACTCAATATATGCGCCACCTGATCCCTTATATTTTTGATAAGTCTCACAATACGGAGTATCAAAAGAACCACCAGTAGAATTAAAACTACAACCTGTAGATTGATCAAAATTAACTTTATCGCCAACAATCAAAGCGGTTTTGTCTGCAGTAATAGTATTAGTTAAATTAAGAAATCCAGAAGCAAGTTTATCAGTATTTCCAGATGAAGAATTACGTACACGTAGAGAGAAATCCAAACCTGATGTTTGAATTGCGGTTCTTCCACCATCATTATAAACGACTGCTCCAGCGACAACTCTATCAATAACAAGAGAATAAATTGTCAAAAACAAAAATATAACGAACAATATCGACAATAATATTAGAGACGTATTTGTAATTTTTTTAAGATTAGAATTTTCAATCAACTTAGCGATAAAAAACAATACTAATATTAGAATAACCAATATAATGGTGATGATAAAAAATACTATACCACTATTAGTTCCTTGAGATATTGACCCTTGGCATTTACCAGAATTTAATGTTGTACAATCATATTTAGCCTGATAGCTATCAACAATCTTCCCCTCATCATCAAACAATTCAGCTTTTAGGTTTAAAAAATAATAGTCTTTATCAGAAGTAAATTTCATTGACGCAGCAGACATATCATCAGCAAAAGATCCACTGTACTCACCTTTTGCAACATTGGCCCCAGCTTTATCTGTTAAAGTCAAAATAAGTTTACTACTACTAGCTACCCCATAAACAGTATGAAAACAGGAGAACAAATTAGTGCTTTCACCTTTTAATAAAGGAAAAGTTGTAATGGCTGGATAATTTATTCTTGCCTTTTCAATATCAGAAGTTGTCCTAATATTTACAATTGAAGAAACACCCCCCACCATTGCTTTTATCCTCAAATAATAGACTGATTGTTCTGATTTAGGAATAATGTAAGTTAAATCTTTGCTAGAATTAGCAGGAACAGTTATTGTTTCTGTTTTACTACCAAGTTTATCTTTTGCATTTAGACTATCCCAAAAATAAAGATCATAATTAATATTTACTTTTATTTCCTTACTAGTTAAATTTTTAATAGGTTGTGTAATCTTTATTTCTGAGCCTTTTTCCACAAAAGGCCAATCACCTATATGCACATACTCTTCACCGTTTACTTTTGTACCCGCTCTGTCTAATGTAAACTCTGAATTTTTAGTACCAATTATTTTAAATTCAGAAGAACCGACAACTATTTCGTTTGTAAAAGGTAAACCACCCAAATTAAACTTATTTCCTACAGAGAAGAAATAATCTGCCCTATAATCACCTGACCCAATATCTTTTGGAATAGACCAAGAAAAATTTACAGGTAGCGATAATGAAGCATCAATAGAAACACTAGAAGTAGCAACTATCTCATCTACTACATTATATCCCTCTGTAATATAATTTTTATTATCTTTACTAATTCTAACAAAAACCATTCCAAAAACGAAGATCTCCACCATTACCAGCTATCCAACAATAGTTAGTTGTTAAACAAGAGATGGCATTCCAAAAATTAGCACCAGTATCTGTATGTAAACTCCAACTAGTACCATTATAATATAAAATTATACCAGCATCTCCCACTGCCCAAGCATCAGTGGCACTTATAATCTCAATATCATTTAATCCACTGGAAACTGGTGATGAAACAGCTAACCAAGCCACCCCATCATATTTCAAAATAGTCCCGCCGGCACCAACTGCAAAACCAAAATTAGTATTATACATATCCACAGCATTCAAGTGAGCAGTGGTGGGTGAATTATAAGACACAGTAATATCTGCTAGTTCTACCGTCGTCACTGGATTAGCCGGCCTAGTAAAAGTTAGTCTGTATTGAAAATACTGTGCAGTACCAGAAATAGCTGAACCTAAATTATCTGTTAATTCTGCACTCCAGGTAGACCAAGTACCATCTGGGATAGCCGTATTACCAGTACGCACCGAGACGGTAATATTACCGCCTGTAGGAATAGTCTCAGTCCAGTTAACATAACTCCAAACCGTAGTGGGCACCCCGCTATCAAAAATACGTGAAGTAAAAGTACCGCTTGGATAATAACTACCGCCATATTTATAAAATTGACCACCATTATCTACCAGCCAGCCTAAATCAGTAGAAACAAAATACATCGCTCGCCAAGTATTGGTACCGGTACTGGTGTAGAAAGACCAAGCTGTACCATTGTAATTCCAAATACGACCAGAAGCACCAGCTGCCCAAATATTAGAACCTGATAAAGCATAAACAGTATAAATAGACGCGGATGAAGGAATAACAGACTCAACCCAAGTAGTACCATTATAATAAGCAAGAGCACCAGCATCACCCACCGTCCAACAACTAGAAGCGGAGGTACAAGTAATATCATTCCAACCTTCATTACCGGTGTCTATTACCTGAGCCCAAGCTGTGCCGTTATATCTCCAGATTTTACCAGAAGCACCAGCCGCATAAATATTACTAGCTGATAAAGCAAAAACAGTATTTATATTAGAGCTTGGTGAAATAGTAGAAACAGTCCAACTCACACCATTGTAATACCCGAGAGCTCCAGCGCCACCAACCGCTCTACAACTAGAAGCAGAAGTACAGACAACATCATTCCAAGATTGAGTACCAGTATCCACAAACAAAGACCAAGTAGTACCATTGTAATGCCAGATATTACCGGAGGTACCCACTGCCCAAATATCATTAGGGGAAACAATAGCCAGATCATTTACAGCTAATGTAGAAATAGCAGTTATAGTTGCCCAAGTGGTACCATTATACCTAGCAACTGCACCGGTATTACCCACCGCCCAACAATCAGTACTAGAAGCACAAGAAATACCATTCCAAATCTGTGTACCAGTATCTTGAAAAAGTGACCAACTTACTGTTTGAGCCAGAACAACACTAGCTGAAACACCGGTCCCAGTAACTGCCGTATTTAAATAAGTACCAATGTTAAAATTACTATCTGTAGTATCAGTCATATCTGATCCACCTGACAATACCCAAGCACCACCTGCGGCTGGTCCTAAAGTAATTTGTCCATCCGTAGTATTATCCACCCCACCGTCATCACTAAAATATTTGGTAATATCTGACCAAATACTCTGACCACTACTTCCCGCCCAATTTGTTTGCACCCAATCTTGTGATTCCCAATTTGTAATAAAACCATACTGCTCTATTGTATTTGTAGCATTATAGCGAGGTGACCAACTGACAGTAGTAGAAGCAAATTTTATATGTGGATCAGTATATGTCCCAGGACAATTTACAATATTATTTGATCCATCTCGACAAACATCAGATAGTGTAATTGACCGAGTATATTTATTATCTATAAGATCTGACAAACCAGAAGAAAGAGTCCAGGTATTACTATTAATAGACACTTGGGTTGGACTAAAAACTAATTCATTCCAAGCTCCATCTCGCACAGAGCGAACAGCTTCCATTGCTTCTTCAGCCAAACCCTGAGCCTCTGTTTCATCACCACCTTGAGTTAAACCATTTAGACCTCCAAGAGTTACGCTCATAATAGAGCCGGTAATCATGGCAAATATAGCCATCGCAATGATAATTTCAACAAGTGACTGACCTTTTTGTTTATGAGTTATATTTATCATTGTTCAAATATAGACCCGAGTTCATTTATTATTATTGTTTTTGTCCCATTCACAGAATGAGAAAAAACCAAAGTTCCAGTAGCACTTGGTAAACCAACACCTTTAGAAAAAACAATTTCTTGTCCAGGAACGACCGCAGTTAAAATAAGAGAACTAGGTAAAGGAAAGATCCTATCATACGATGAATCCCTGGTAAGATAAGATGAGCCCTGATACAGGATGTATTGGTTAGAATCAAATTTTATTCCATGAGCAACATTATTTAAACCAGCAGCGCTCTGCTCTTTAGCTAAACGTAGGTTTTGTGTCACCTGAGAAGAAATATCATTTAGCTGAGCTGACACCTGCAAATTACCATATACCACAGCAGATACTCCAGCCAGAATAGTAGTGATACCAACAACAATCAAAAGTTCAATCAAGGTAAATCCAGCACTACTTTTTTTAAACTTAACCTGCATATTTTTATTTAATATTTCCGGTAATACTATAAATTGGAGTTATAATAGATAAAGCCAAGAAAGCAACAATAATACCTATACCAATAAGTAGTACTGGCTCAATAGCAGTAGCCATAGTTTTAGCACTGTTATCTACTTCCTCTTCATAAAACTCTGCCAAATAATACAGTGACTCCTCAAGACGGCCGGATTTCTCCCCTACTTGTATCATTCTGGTTACTAATTTAGGAAAGAGATTTTCATGGCGCTTTAAATGATCAGATAGTGGAGTACCAGTATTCATATGACTAGATATTTCTGCTAAAACTTTTTTGAAATAATAATTTTCTAAGGAAGATTCAGTAGCGGCCACCGCTTCGCTTAGAGTAAGACCACTTTTTAAAAGAGTACCCAAGGTCCTTGAAAATCTAGCAATATTAGAGCTACGTACTAAAGGTTTTATAACCGGTAAA
>Ga0247841_10006377_pt1 | contig 18284 bp, 12 predicted proteins | sample LaCruzMarch2015__2_FD_192410 | JGI IMG/M metagenome (GOLD analysis project Ga0247841, IMG submission 192410) | Freshwater microbial communities from meromictic Lake La Cruz, Castile-La Mancha, Spain - LaCruzMarch2015_18m | ecosystem: Environmental > Aquatic > Freshwater > Lake | place: Spain... | reverse complement strand
CACATTTCCCTGATAAACGGGGTCAATGACTCCGGTCCTTTTTTCGTGATCACAAATCCCTCTTCAATCCGGTTTGAGCCGTCGGGATGACCGAACAGGCTGATATCGGAATTAACGCACATGCCCTCCGTCAGGGCATATTTCGCATTTTCATCCGGATACGGCGACTCCGCCTCGGCCAGGCCAATGCCGTGCATCGGCGGATACACGTCGTATTTTGTAAGGCCGTGTTTTTTGAATACGTCTTTCACGGCCCTGACCATATCGCCGGCAATGACGCCGTCGGCCAGGTATTTCTGCTGAACGTCGGCGGCCTCAAACAGCGCGCCCAGGAACCGTTTTTGTCCGTCATTGGCCTTGCCGGCCACAAAGGGATATTCAACCGTGGCCACGTAGCCTTCATACTGGACCGCCAGGGCGGCCATGACCATGTCGCCGTCTTCAATTGTTTTTTGGGTCGCCCGGCCGATTATGGTTGCCGCCCTTTTGCCGCTTCCGAACACGGTGAAATTAATATCCTCGGCGCCGGCCGCCCTGGCTGCTCCTTCGGCCGCACCGGCGGCCATGGTTTCGGTATTGCCGGGAACGGCGGTTTCCAGCAACTTGCGATACCCGACGCAGGCCTGCCGCCCGGCCTCGCGCAAACATGCAATTTCGTCGGCGGTTTTGATGATGCGCAGTTCCGTGATTATCTCAGCCGCGTCTATAATCTGCAAATTAGTCACGGCATTTTTAATCCTTTCCATGACCGGGGCCGAAATATCCCTCAATCCTACCACCCCCAGGCTTTTCCCGCCGGCCAGAATTTCGCCCAGGATTGCCTTGAATGATGAAAAATTGGCCAGCGGGTAATCTATCTCCTCCGGCACGGATACGCAGGCAAATTCCCTGACATTTCGCAGGTCGCTCCAAACCGACATTTCCCGCGCATAAAGCTCTCCCTCGGGAGCGCCGGCCAATATCGGCTCGCCCTTCCGCGGAATGAAACAGGCCGCCCGCTCAAAAATCGGCCAGAAATTGGAGACGTAGCGCAAGTTTTCCTTGCGGTACTCATCACCATAGACCAGCATTGCATCCAGCCCTTTTTCGGCCAATTTTCCCTGTATCTTTCGTATCCTGATTTCAAACTCTGATTTTGTAATTTTCATCATATGTACTCCCATATGTTTTAGATATTACCATAGCAGACCAAAAAAAAACGGCTACTGGCAGAATGCTATATTCTTGTGCTGGCGTGCTGTCGCCGGCAACATTTTTCAACTGGCGCACATGGCCAGATCGCATTTGAATTCACGTTGAATAAGGAAGCGTTTTAACGGCCTGTTTCATGGCAGAAAAAGCCGCGGGATCAACTATGGCGTTGGCGAACTCATACACTCCTTCCGCAAAATCTTCTTCCGGCATGAGATAACCGACAACGCCATCGGCAAAGGAAACCAATATTTTACCGGCTCCGCCGGCGGAAAAGAACAATATCAAGATTTGGATCATTCTGGCGATCGGCGGGATATGGACCTTGAATCCTTTCCACATAATCACGAGGAACGCCGTAACATACAGATCATCATTTTTTTCGTATTCCTTCGGGGCGCCTGCCAAGACCGATGTTATTACTTCGCTTGCCGCGCCCAGGCGGGAATGTTTAAATCCCATTTTTCATCCTTTTGTTCAGGGGGTAAAAACCTCGATGAGATAGAGCGGGTCCTGGCGCACTTTTTGACCGATGAGGTCCACCATGCGGGGCGCATCAACCAACCGCGTCATTGCCGGCCCAACGTTGCCATTGCGTTGAATGCCCGCGGCCAGCAGCACATCTTCTACCCTTGCATATTTTCGCTGCAGGCCGGGCATATGGGGATATGTGGGCACAACATGGCTGTGGCCATCCCGGTCAATAACGACTGGCTTGAACAATTGCTGGGAGATGGTGGGAGCCCCAGAAATATTTTCAACATAATGCAGGGTGGTATTTGAGCCATGGGTTACACCCAGCAGAATGATTTTGCCGTTGTGCGCAATAAATTTTTCAAACGGCGAGCCGCGGCCAGCCGAAACCGAACACCGCTGATGATCGGCCAGAATCGTTTCGGCGTCCCGGCCGATGCCCGCCAGGCAATGGGTTGGCGAAAGCGAACGGATCACGCCCGGCCGGAGCCGGAATGTTTCCGTGATGATCCCCAGTTCGGCCGGCGATGAACGCACATCAAACGAACATCCTTTTTGAAGCAGGTCATATTCGCCGCCATTCTGGAATGAAGGCAGAAGCAGGGTGCCTTCCGGGGTGATAACATCCAGGAGCGCATCAAGAACCGTGCCGGGGCCGCCCTCCACGCGTACCAGCGCGGAGAGCGAACTGTGCATCAGGACTACGTTTCCGCGGGCCAACCCAAGCGTCCGTAAATCATCCGCGATGCGTTTCCTGGTTACGGCCGGAATATCAGGATTCATAAAACCTCAAAACAATTTTTTTTAGCGGGAATCTGACCGGGGAGCGTTGCATAGCTTTCATTATTACCTCATGTGCTATTTTCGCCACAGGAGACTGTTCCATTTGCCCGCCTGTCCAAACTCGGCCAAGGGACCGCCCTATAGGCAATAAGGCAATAGCCATGCTAGCTACCACACCCTCAAATTTAAATCAATTTTTATTAAAAACCCGCCCTCCCGGGAATCCTGTAGGTCAGTCCGCCCTGAACTTCCCAACTGGGGTAAAACATCATAATCATGCCCTTCCCGGTCATGATCATCCCGGTCTCCCCGGCCGTAATTATTTTCGTCCGAGGCGGAGAACTGTTGTTTTCCACCGGTTCAACACGCGCTATGGTATAAGGATGCGGCCTGGATTCTCCGTCATAAACGAGCAAAATCCGGCCTTTAAGCGCCTCCCCGTGCGGAATATTCCCCTCTACGGTAAATGAGTTCTCCCTGTCCCCCCGGTCAACACTGCTCACCGCCACAACCTCACCCGTGGAATAAGTCGCTTTATCAAGAGTCATGTTCCCCCATTGAAACTTCCCGGCGTCAAAAACACTGGCTTTTTCGGGCAGAGGATTATTAACCCCCCTGGCAAAAAGCATCCGTCCCGTAAATTCAAATTTATACCCGCTGACTTCCACCGGAGCATTTCCTTCCAGGGTGGAAACCAGCAGGTCTTCCCGGCCCGATAAAGTTTTGATTTTTACGGCGACAGCCGAGGGATCGTTTCCGGAAACCTTTACAAGTTCAATATCCTTTATTCCGGGCCGGTTTTTATATGCTTCAATGACCGATACAAAAACATTTTCAGCCCCATTCCTGCGTATGCAGAGGAATTCGGATTTGCCTTTGGGAAGAATTGCATTCGCCATGGGCTTGCCCGGTTCGCCCCAATTGGACGGTTCATTTTCAAGACGGATGGCCGGACCTTCCGCCAGGATTATTTCCGTTCCCGGCCCACCGGCGGTTATGCTCCTCAGAATGGCGTCTTTCTCCGAAGCCACAAACTCCGCCGTAAAATTACCACCAAAGTCTTTTATGGAACGCAAATTTTCAAGGTATTGCCCGATTTTGCCGGGCAGCGGGGAAAGGTTTAAATCTTTCCCGTCCATGCCCGAAACCATGATCTTATAATTTTTGGCAAGATTACCGTGCAGCATCCAGTCGTTCGTACTACCGCCCTGGACGCGGAATATGTCCACAATATAGAAGTTATTTGATTCTGTCCTGACCAATGCCATCGCGCGGCGGTAACGCTTGACGGGAAGGACTTCGTCATAAGCCCTTATCCCGTCAATTTCCGCTATCTGAACGTCATTGCCGACAGTATCCCATAATATCATATAGCCTTCATCATCATAACATCCCCCAGCTGCCCCCAGTTCTCCATATTTATAATGCGGATATAAGGGTAATTTTTCACTCTCGCCATTCTTAATCCTCAGGTGTTGTTTCCGATATCCCTGATTTTTTTCATCAATTAAGACCGTGTTGTGGGCGGCGGTGCTCCTGTTCCATGCGTTTAACCCGTAATAGCCTGTTTCTGAGGAAACTTCTTCCCCGCACGCCCACAAACAGAAGCCCGCGCAGTCAAGATGGTCATGATTATCGGTCCCGTCCCAGTGTAGATAAAGCCTTGTCTGTTCTTCCCCTTCGCCAAAACCCAGCATACCAACCCCGGAAGCTTCAAGCAGAAACGGTTCGGATTTAACAGGCGGCTTGCCGAAAAATTGCCCCTTCGCATTCCAGGTGGTGTCTTCCAGCGCGACTGAACGCCCGTCCGGCAGGGCCAGCAAATCAAGAGCGTTTTTTATCCGCGCAAAATCACGGCCGAATTCCTTTTCAGGATCAAAATTATCAAAACGCCTTTTATCAACCGGGTCAAGATAGCCTTCCGGGTCGGACCAGCCTTTAAGCGGTTCCGCCGCCGCAGTCAGGCCCCTGGTAATATCTATCCCGTAACCGGGGGTTCCTTCGCACCACATACCGTCCCTTCTGTATGCGATGTGTAACATTTCATGCGTCCATCTTACTGCCTGATGGATATATTCGGGCTTGTTCAAACATTGGCCGAAATCAATCAGACCTCTAATACGGTTCATGTTCTGATTATGGAGCGGACGGAGTTTGAACAGCAAATTTTTTTCCACAAGCCCGCAGAGGAGGTCCTGGTAAATTATTTTCTGCTTTTCAGGGCCGAGTTTTTTATAACTTTTGCTGTTTTTTATCAGGGTGTAAGCATCCAACAGCGGCTGGGCGGAACGAATGTCATGAACGTCGCCCCAATATCCCCATAATCCATAAGTGGGGTAACCCCAATAGTCTATGGGCTTATCAGGGTTGACCGTTACCTGCTTGCCGTCTTTGTCTTTGTAATAGATTTTCCACTTGCCCACCACCTCGCCAAAACGTTCAAGGATCAGACCGGCGCGGTCGGCGTAATGTTTTTCGCCCGTGGCCGCATAGAGTTGCCCGTAATAGAGCGCGGTGGATTTCATGAGCGGATGCCATAAGTTCATAACCCCTTCTTCGTTTATCTTCTCCCGGATTTGCTCATCGCTCATTTCCTCAATATTCCGAAGGGCATATTTGAGGATGATGACATGTTTTTCACGGGCATTTTCATCGCCATAATACAGCCATAAGTCGCGCAGCACCGCCCCCCGCCAGGTTATTATTCCTGAGTTAAACTTCCTCTTGCTCGGTTCAGCCCCAATATGCAGAATGGGGACGCGGTAATGGTCGGAGCTTCCGGGACCATAACACAGATAATCCACGAGTTCCTTGTTCTCCGGAAGTTGCCCCGGTATCCCGAAATCACCGTGTTTTTCTTTCAGCGCATCAATCAGTTTATCGCCCGGAGTTTTCAGTTCCAGTTCAACGAACTTGCACTTATCCTCACGGCTGCCTATTCCCTTGATTTTTGCCGGGTCGGTTTCCGCCCGCGGATAAATTTTCCTCAAGGTTTCCCCGTCAGGCGGCCTGACCCGGTCGCAACTGCATAAAAAAATCAGGGACAGCAGCGATATAAAACAAATCTTGTTATTCATTCTTCCCGCTTTCTTGAATCAGTAATAAGCCGCAATGATTATTTTCTTTTTATCCCGACGTGGAATATCAATTGTTTCTTTCTCTTGATTGACATCCCGCCACTTGTCGCCGTCAACAACGACGCCGGTTAACTTCCTGCCATTCGGATGACGCAATCTTAACTTGATCAGCAATGATTTTGATGATGGCCCGGCAAAATCAATCTCGGCGGATATATGATTCTTTCCGGTATGTGATTCAATGCAATAGCTTATTTTCCCCCAACGCGTCGGCGCATTGCGCACGGCAATCTTTTTGCCGTCTTCAAGCCATCTCCTTGGAGAAGCGCGATTTAACCAGAGAACATCCTTGTCCCTTTCTTCAAATACCAGCATGTATTTCGTCATGCGCGGCGTCGTCAAAGTGGAACAGATATTGTGACCATAAGGAATCAGTCTTCCATATCCCCCGTCCTTGATGTCAACCTGTTCATAGGCGGTGAATACATCCCGCATCCGGTGATGCGCCAGATCGCCGTAATATGTCAGTAGAAATTTCCTGATCCGATCGGCATTAACCAATGCCCACCCCAGTTCAGCTATCGGCCAATCATCCATGCGATTTCTTATCCGGGAGGTACCGAGCACTTCCCCGCCCCGCTTTTCCCTGAATTCAAGCACGGCCGAGGAAATGTTGCTGTCAAACAGATTTGCATAAAGAAGATGAGGATAGAATCCGTAATTGGCATAGGAAGCCAACTCGCTTGAAGTAAGAGTGGGAAAAGGCCTGATCTTATCCGGATATATTGGAATAAAAACAGGGTTGGACGCATAGTTGATGGATTTCTTGATGGAAAATATTATATTCTTTTTGTAAGCCTTGGCAAAATCAAGCAATTCTTGCCCGTATGCCGACATGGTTTTCAGAGACTCTTTCCTTCCTATTTCCATCATCATTTTCCCGACTTCCAGCAATCCAAGCCAACAGCAGGCATCGTGGGCATAATTATAACACTTATCCCCCAGATATTTTTGATCATCGCTCATTGTCGTGGCCAGCAAACCATGCAGAACTGAGCGGACAGGATTTGATTTGAAGCTTTCTTTTCGCTTTTGAACAATAAAATTGCAGATGTTTTTGATTGCCGTAATGTTTTGCCTTACCCAATCGGCATCTTTATTGCTTAATTGGTAATGCCTGCATATCGCGTAAAGCAATAAACCATAATCATATGCCCCCACCCCCGGCTTGTAGGTTGAGGTCCCGTCAGGGTTGATGTAATGTTTCAAATAATACGCCAGATACCTGCCAACTTCCTTGGAATATCCCCATTCCGAGAAACACTCGGCAGCATTAATGATGGCGATCGGCAATCCGGCAAGAAACGGATCACCGGGGTACGGCAGGTGCGCATAGTTTCCGGCCGCCCCATATTGCACGTCGGAATCAACCACGGTCATAAAACTCTGGATCAGCGTCGCTTTGCAGGCATTATTTACCCTTGTTTCGGGCGTTGTGACTTGCATTCCTTTCCCGAGAAAACGATCCCAAGCGCGCTTCGTTTCATAAAGCTCTCCGTAGAAGTTCACGCTTTTCACCAGCCGCTCAAATTCGACTTCGTTCGCATAATGCGGATAAGCGAGCGTCAGGTAAAATGTTTTTTCTTCGCCGCCCCGGAACTGACAGGCGCGGTTGATGAAACTAAAAGGATACACATGCCCCTTCCGGTAACTGTTCTCCGCGCTGACCCACAGCCAGGCCTGCCTTTTTTTATCAGGCGCGCCGTTGTATGTCGGATAAAGATCAGGAGTAAAAGTACCATCAACGCCCTGGAAATAGTGCGAAAAGAAAACGGTAAAGTTTTCCTTCCGGGGGCGTTCGCTGAGATTCCTAATTTTAATCCGGATAAACACGAGCATGATATTCGCGTGGTCCGGATAGGCCCTGGCAAACGCTATTTCTTCCCAGCCGATTTGTTCCTTCGCGTTCCGGTAGATGTATTGAATTGCCGGCAGGTAGCCGTCCAGCAATGAATGGCTCAGGCCGGAGTAGTCGTCAACCGGCCGGCCGTTCAATCCGAAACCAATAAACCCCCGGATGGAGCCATCCAAGTCTATCCGCGGCAGCGGGCGGTAATGATATTCTCTATCCCCCAAAAACGTATAGGGGTCGTTGAGGCGCGGCAACATGCCGACAACATTTTCATAGGAAGGATCTTCCTTCCGGGCCAGCACTTTCTGCCCCAAAACATCAATTTTGTTTTTCAATATTTTGTCAAAATAACCGGCCGGATAGGATGGCGGCAATTGGCTTTGGCCCGGCGCGCCAATCCGGCCGAATGATTTTTTGACCGCCATGAGAATTTTTCCGTTCCGGTCGGCATAAGCGAACATCCCATTGTCGTCCGTCTCGGTTTCTGAAACAAAGATCTTCTTGTTTTCCAATTCTATTTCCACGGTTTCATTGCAGGCATCTGAACTGTTAGACATTTTTTTCGGTTCCTTTCTCGTGGATTATTGAATCAGTCAAGGCGCCATTATTTCAAGCTCGCCTTTTTTTCCGTTTCTTTGTCCCGCAATATTTCCAGCGATGGGTTCGCAATGGATAACTTGCCTTTCGAGTAAAAATGAATATTAAAAACAACCAAATAAGGCATCCGGGTTTCCGCGTCCAATTCGGGCGGCAGCGTGAACTGGAAGCTGTAATTTTGCCAGCGATCTTCCCCTTTCACCAGGGGACCTTTGAAAGCTTTTACGCCCTTCCATTTTTCGCTTATGATTCCGCCCGCTTCTTCGTATTTAATGATGGAACAGGGTATGTAAAGTTCAAAGGCCGCTTCCTTTTGCAGCTTATAATCAAACTTAAAAAGATATTCCGCGGCGGAAGGATCAGGATATTCTACGGCTATGAAAAAATACCTGCTCCTTAAAAGATTGCCGGCCGGAAGTTCCAGGGCCGAATCATCGCCATAAACGGGATTTGTTGCGCGCGCCAGGGCGTCGGGGGGAAGGGGCGCGTTGGTTGACGCGGTTGCCGCGGTCACCCAGGGGGAACTATCCCCCCGGGCATTGAATTCCGGATCCCGCAGGAGATTGCCTTCATCAGCTTGCTCCCGTTTGCTCAACTCGGCGAAAGTGGTTTTTAAATAGTCATATATTTTGTCGCTGTCTTCCTGCCGCTGGACGCCAATCGTAATGTTTTCAACGGCCGTCTTGCCCAGGCGGTTTTCCAGCTGCCGGAGATAGAGGCTGCGCGGTTCGACGCGGGCGCCATGGGATATCCAGGTCCCGAATTCTTCTTTTCCCGCACCCGACCTTTTGCAGGCAATGCTGCCGATGCTCCAGTTTTTGTCCCCGGTCGGCGGATCGTCACATATAATCTGGGCGGCCTTGCAATTCCAGAACACCTGGTTCACGCCGCGCCAGCCATGACCCGATGCGGCGCCGACGTTCTGGGCATTGATTGTGCCCTGCGGGGCCAAAATGTTATCATAAAGATACCCCGTCGCCCAGCGGTGGTGCGGGCCTATGTCAGCGTAGGCTTTTTCGGATAGACAATCCAGGAACACGTTCGGCCCGGGCGCCCGGGCGCTTGAGGAATACGCGTGCCGCGCCTCGCGCGCGTAACAGCGCTGGACCAAAGACATTGAACCGTCAATGTGAAAAGGATAACGCCTGTTCCCCACGATGCGGGAAACCGGCCGGAGGAATGCGCAATCCTGGACCGTTATATTCCTGGCCCCGGACCTAATGGCAACAGCCGCGAAGGAAAAATGCAAGGCCGTTACGTTTTTTACCCAACAGTCTTTTGCCTGATTGATAATAATACCGGCTTGCGCGTGGTCTTCGTCTTCATGGTCATCCTTGTTAAACACGCTGATCAGCCTGATCCCTTCAACCCCGCTTTGGGAAATCCTGACATTGTCGGAACACTTCCAGACCGATGCCTTCTCAAGAAGATCCTTGTCTATAAAACTCATCAGCGGCGCATCAAGCGTCAGCTGATTATCTTTAATGCCGGTTATTTTTCTCTCGTAGCGGTGATAAAACCATTTCAACTCTTCCCCCCATACTTTTTCAAGTTTCAGGGTTTCCAGCCATTTCATGTTCGGGTAAAGCTCGATTATAATATTGTCCCCGACCTTCAAGCCTTCCGTGCTGCGCACATGTATTTGTTTGCTGCCCACCGGGACGCGTTGGTCCGTCAGCTCCGTCGCGGCTTCCTTTTTTAGAAATCCAAGACGAGGCCAGCTGGGCTCAGGGTTGCCGATGTAAACAAGGGAATGTTTTTTATCAAAGGGAGCCGTGTCTTTTTCAGTCGCGATTATTGCCGTTCCACCCGGGAACTGTCCTTCCCCGCGCAACACGATCCCGCTGTTTGTAACCCAGATCGAGCCGTTCACGCGGTATTCCCCCGCCTTCAGAAGAAGCGCCCCGCGAAAACCTTTTTCGTCCGGTTGCTTTTTGCCCATTTCATCAAGGGCCGCCTGGATTCTCTGGCGGTCATCCCCGGCCGGATTAGGAGATAATTCAATAACCGCAGGGACCTCAGGCAATTTTACCCCGCCCCCCAGATAGCCGACATTGGAAAAATCCGGAATAACATTGCCCTGCTCGTCCGGAGCCAGAGCGGACTTAACCACGGCTTGCCGGGCTGTTTCACAGCCGGCCAGGAGCAGAAAAAACAGAGACAAAGACAATGAAAGAGCCTTACCCCATTGTTTGGATATTTTTTGACATAGATTATGGTGATGATTCACGGGTTCAATCTCCTTTCTTTTGGCGCTTCAAAATACCATTGTTGCTTCCTTTCGCTCAGGCCATATTTTTCCCGTAAAGCGCCAGCGGCACTTCGTTTTTTTTGCTGAGCCTTGCTTCTGTTTTCTCGCCTATCTTGATAAATCCGGCCGACTTGAGGCTTTCCAGCTTTTCCCTGTCGCCGGGATGGGCCCAAATCTCCAATCGTTCTATTCCCAACTCTTTTGCCCTTATCTCAAGACCTTTGTGCAAGGCGGATATCTCATCAAAATATTCAGGCATTACAAACAGGTCGAAATCCGCCGATTTTTTACCAATCATTGCCTCATTAATAATCAATGAAGCGCAACCGACAACACGCTTACTATCATTCACCATTACCAGGGCGGCTCCCCGCTTTTTATCCTCTAATTCCATGATATTTAGCGCCTCATTCTCATAAGCATATTTTCTATCTTCCTGCCAGACGCCCCTGGGGTAATCGCGTATAAGCCAGGGATGGTTAAGAATACTGTAAAGAGATTCCAAGCGGGGAAAATCCCCCCAGTTGACGCCGCGGACAACGGCTTTCCCGTTATAGGCATAATATTCACGCTCAAAGTCCTGACTGCCTTTCTTCACATAGCGCATAATCCTGGTTGTGCCAAGATCATGAAACCCGTATTTCTGGTAAAGATGGTTGGCAACCGGATTGAGCGTGGCCAGGTGCAGGGCAATGCCGCCGCTCTTGTCAAACTCGCTGAGCATCGCCCGGAGCAGCGCGGAACTTATGCCTTTTTTTCTATGTTCAGGTTGCGTATGAACAAAACCAAAAGTGCCGACATCCCCGGTATCCCGGGGGGTAATATAACCCATCCAGGCCACTATCTTCCCATCCAACTCCCCAAACAGGTACAGATCGCTCGTATATGCAAGCATCTTTCCCGAAAGAGAATTAGTAATATAGGCGTCAAATCCATGCGCTCCTCTTTTCCAGACTTTATCTATTTCAGGAAGATAACTATCTGCCGGCGGCTCTACCTTGACAACGACAAGGTCGGCGTTCTGAAGTTTGACCTTATTGACAATCGCGCGCATTGTTATCTTAATATCAGTTTGTCAATCCTCATACAATCGGCGACGGCCGCCAATTCATCCGCAATATGGCCGTGCACAAGGATCAGGTGATGCGCAACGCCGTGTCTTAAAACCGATTTAATGTAATCCACAACCGGTGTTTCAACTTTGACCATGGCATGAATCTCGTCGCAGGGCAGACAGGGAAACTCAATCGCTTCGCCCTCCGAGATAAACATCCGCCAGCTCTCGCCGGTGTTCAGAAAATGACCCATGGTAACTTGCCCCGGCTTCATTATCATTTCATAATTCAACCCGCTGCCCTTAAATCCCCATTCCTCCGGCGAAGCGGTCAAGGTTACTTCAGGATCGCTTTTCGCAATCTCGGGCGATGCAATCCCGTGTCCCAGCAGGAACAGGGCATTATGGCGGCAATCAAACTGGCCCCACTCCGCCTGGAAAGGCACATTGCCGGTGAAATCATGCATCAACTGCATCATTGCCAATCCGGCTATGTCGCCTTCACAGGCCACCATTATCCGGTCCTGTTCAAGCATCAGCGAGGCGCCCATCCTGGCCGGCGCGCCGGTCATCTTTTCCAGGTAGTGCTGTCCCAGGAAACAAAGGCCGTCCAGATTGTATTTTTCATGCAGTTTTTTCATCGCCAGTCCGACCCGGCAGGAACGCTTCACGTCATCAAGATCAATTTTTTTGGATTTGAAGCGCCTGAAAAGCTTTTCGGCAACGCCATTGACTGCATCCGCTTGCACCTCCTGCCAGCAGGAAAGCAAGTGTTCCGGCTGGATCGTCATCACTTCCGGCCCGAGAAATCCCTTGACCTTGGCCTTGTCAAACTCCAGGTCAAACATACCCCGGAAAACGTGCCCGACCAGGCCGTAGGTGCTGTTTTTCAGCTTTTTCACGCTGCGATACGCGGCCAGGAGCCCCTTGATTTCCCCATATACTTTCGGATCGCTTATTTCCCCACAGACAACCTCATAGCGTAATTTCGTTTTATCAAAAGAGCCGGTAAGCTGTGAAATTCCTATCAGCGCGCTGTTGCGCATCGTCGCCATATAATCATCGTTCGGCGAGAGATCGCTGCCGGTTTGGGAATTAAACAGGATAATCCGGGGATTGTTTCCCGCGCGATTGACGGCATGCAGGGTGATAAAATCGGGGATGTAGGTGCCTTCCGCGATGATAAGCGCTTCCACATTTTCCGCCGCAAATTTTGCTCCGGCTTCCTCGGCGCGGTCAAGCGTATCAACCATGCCGGGATAAATCACCTCAAACCCCGCAAGCACATCTTTGAGTCTTTGCCATACCCCGTCCAGGTCGTTCCTGACGATTTCCCTTAATTGCGGGTACATCCGCCAATATTCAAAGTAGCCCAATCCAAGGAACCCGACTTTCATCGGGCTTTGTTGAAAACGGCGGGTTAAAACATCGCCAAACTGTCCCTTTTCCGAAGAGTCAAACGAAGTAATGGCTTGATTATTTCTCTGATTCACCCGTTATTCCCCCTTTGCCTTTTTGTCCAATTGCGCCGCCACACATTCCGCAATCTTGAAGAGCGGCATTGATTTAAGCTCATATTTATCTTCCTGCACGCCCGCTTTTGAATATTCAATAAGCTTGCGATATAATTCAAATCCAAGGCCCGGGTCGCTTCCCTCCTGAATGGGCGAGACATGACAGACATTGATAAACGGCACCCCGGAATTCAGGCAGCAATTATAATCGTGCACGGCAAGCTCGTATTCCTTGTCAAAATTGTCCCGGCCCAGATACCAGGTGTAGTCGGTCGTCAACGGCAGTTCCCGCAGGCCGGGTTTTTGATGTTGAACGAATTTTGCGCGGTTAATTTCCTGAGGAACATATGCCATTTTGTTTAATATGTCCCAACCCGCCTTCTGAAAACAGGTGGAACTGTCATACAAATATTCTTCTTCCGCCAACGCAATAAACATATTATCGCATGACTGCAGGGCCGGAGACCGGAAACCGTTCACCCGCGCTCCAATGGCGTCTTCTATGATCTTCCGGCCTTCCCTGAGTTTCCGGCGTATTTTTTCCACCGTGTGTTCACTTTTAAGTTTTTCCCTGTTTTCCGCCAAAAAAGAGCGCGCCGGCCCTTCATGCGACAGGTTTAAGATCATCTCGGGCGGGATGCCGATTTCAAAACGGTCATGGGTTAAACCGTGCTGGCCCACTTCATGCCCCCTTTGGATCGCATCCCTGAGAATCGCGACATAACCGCGTCTCCCGTTCATCTTCTTTCCTTCCGCTTCCGGGACCGCAAAAAAGGTGGCTTTTATTTGATATTCGTCCAAAAAGCTCAGGATGTTATTCAAATGTTCTTCGGTTGAATAACCATCCAGCCCGATATCATCAACCGAAAACCCCCACAAATTTATCTTTTTCATTTTTTTATAGTTCCTTGATCGCGGTAATTTTTTGGGGAATGAAAAATGACTGGCGCAATACTTCCGCGTATTTCACGCCGATTTTGCTGCCATGGAAGCGGGCGCGCGCCTCCATTTGGGTGGCCATCTCCGACATATGGTTGTCGGCCGCTTCAAAACATCCCCAGGCGCGCATTTTGTCCGCAAACGAATCCGTCACGTCCACGATATGCGTCGGCTCCGGCAGATCATGCAGCACTTCGAAATGATACATAGCCCGCGCCGCCCACGGCCATCCCAGGTCGGCGCTGCATTTCCAGCCAGCCTGCCACCAGGCATCGCACAGCAGGCGCGCCATGTCCCGGTGCTGAAAATATTCCCGCCAGTAATGGCCGAAGATGATATCGGGCTTATACTTGCGAATGGCGCCGATGCAGGCCCGGTAGGTTTCCCGGTTGCACTGGACGCCGAAATCCGGCAGATCATAACACTCAAAGGAAGCGGCCCCAAGCGTCTTGTGCGCCGCGATGGCTTGCGCCATGCCCCTTTCCACCGCGGTCGCCCGATCGCTTATTTTCGTATAGGCCTCGTCGTTGTTTCCGAAACAGTAGGTATGAACCTTGACCCCCGCCTTGATAAACCGGCGCAATATGCCGCCCATGGCCAGAATGTCATCGTCCACATGCCCCGCCAACACCAGCACCGATTTGATTTTGTTTGCTCTCATGACAAAAAACCTCCTTTTTTGATCTTCATCATAGCGGATAAAAAAAAAACGGCTACTGGCAGAATGCTATATTCTTGTGCTGGCATGCTGTTGCCGGTATTGGGTCGGCGAAAGGCCTGTTGACCGGCGGAAAACATGGTTGAAGTGGCTTAGATTGCCAAATCCCACCTGAAAGGCCGTTTCGCTGATCCTTAAACGCGAATTCGTCAGATAGTATTTCGCCCAATTGACGCGAATTAGGTTCAAATAAACGGTATAACTCATCCCAACCTGCGCCTTGAAGACATGCGCCAACCGGGAGACACTCAAGCCGGCTTCCTTCGCCACATCCGGCATGGTTATCGGCTCCGCGTAATGAGCTTCCATAAAATCCAGCGCTTTATTCAGGGAATCATGCGACACGGCGGTCTTCAATGTCTGAAGTCTCCTGGTATCAATCAAACCAACCACCATTTGAATCAAGTCTATGATGGCTGATACGCGCCGCTTTTCAAGAACCGGGACGCTGAAATAGGCTTTACGCACCCTGGCTAAATCTACCCCCATGCCGGCCAACCGCTTTTGAATCTTCTTGAAATTATCCTCTGTCGGCCGCTGATAAACCGATTGCCCGGTGCAAAACAAACCCACAATTTTGCCGTTCATCACAATCGGCACGTAAACATCAATCAATCCCAAATGACAACGTCTTAAAATACACTTTTGTTTTTTAACGCAATTAGCAACAGCCTGCTCCTCGTCCCGGTCACAGGCCCTGCATCCCAACGGCGTATTATTTACCATCCGGCAAAAAGGCGTAAATCCCAGTTGCGCATGGAGACTCCTTGAATGCCGCAGCCGCAAATCCACGAAATCAAACGGCAAGCCGGTCAGCTGATAGAGGTCATTTTGGAATTTTTTTAAAATACTAAATTGCTCTATCACGTGAAAAAACGGCCCATATTCCTGATCTGGTCCGAGACGGGTTCCCTTCGCCGCCCTATCGTGATCATGGCTCATATTTCCACCCAAACGCAATGTCAGTTCAAAATTCGGTCATATCCCTAATGGAAGTTACATGGGGAATTGCGGACTTCAATGCTGTCATTCCCGCGAAAGCGGTCCCGATCGCGAAGCGCATCGGGATGGATTCCCGACCAAGGCTCCGCCGGAGCGCTTCGCCGAGGCGAGTCGGGTCGGGAATGACATACAATGTTCAGCCCCTGTAACTACCCCCTTACTATTCAATAAACATAAATATTGCACATTCAATATTACGATGTAGAATGACCCGCACTCTATCAAAACCAATAAAAGGATGAAACAATAATGGAAGAAAAAATCAGGGCAAAATTGGAACAAGCGCGCGAAATGCTCCAGGGCGATGGCGGCGATTTGGAGATAGTCGCCATCAACGGCACCCAAGTTCAGCTCCGGCTTACCGGCGCCTGCGGCTGCTGCCCCCACGCCACCATGACGATCAAACAGGGAATTGAACGCATCCTCAAAGAGGAAGTTGACCAGAATATCATCGTTGAACAGGTCAAATGAAAAGGGAGAAAATAAATAATGAAAGGTAAAATCATCCGGGTCGGAATTGCCGGACAGGGACGCAGCGGCTATAACATTCACGCCAGATGTCTTAGAAACATAACCGATAAATATGTAATCGCGGCGGCGGCCGATCAGCTCGCCGAGCGCCGGCGCGACGCCGAAAACAAATTCGGCGCGCGCGCCTACGCGGATTATTCCGATCTCATCCGCGCCGGGGGCTTTGATTTGTTTGTTAATGCCCTGCCCTCGCCTTTGCATGTTCCAGCCACGATCCAGGCGCTCAAAGCCGGCTATCATGTCGTCTGCGAAAAACCAATGGCGAAAAGCCTGGCTGAATTTGACAGGATGGCGGCCGCCTCAAAAAAGACCGGCCGGTTCATTGCGCCGTTTCAGAACAACCGTTTGCAGCCTTTTTTTGACAAGATGACGGAAATTATCAAATCAGGAGTTTTGGGCGAAATAATTTACATCAGAAGCAACTGGTCGCATTTCAGCCGCCGATGGGATTGGCAGACATTTCAAAAAAATATGGGCGGTGTACTGTTCAATACCGGCCCGCATGCGATTGACCAGGCCTTGATGCTTTTTCCAGCCGATGTCAAACCGGAAGTTTTTTGCCGGATGGAGTGCAAAAACAGGATGGGCGGCGATGCCAATGACTTTTGCGCCCTGACGATCCACGGTCCCGGAGCTCCAACCATTGAAATCAATCTTTCCCAATACCTCGCCTATCCACAAGAGGAAAGATATAATATTTCGGGAACTCTTGGAGGCTTAGCAGGGGGCGAGACGGAATTGCGCTGGAAATATTATGATCCCAAAAAGGCACCCAAGCAGAAATTCTGGACCAAGTGGTCCGTAAACCGTCAATATCCGCATGAAACTCTGCCCTGGGTGGAAAAGATCTGGAAACTTAAGCCGGATGAAGCCAAAAAATCCGTCGGCTATACCCTGCGCTCATTCCCGTCCGGGACGGAACGTTTTTATAACAACGTTTATAACGCGCTGCACGGAAAGGAAAAACTGCTTATCACTCTGCCGCAGGTAAGAAGGCAAATTGCGATTCTTGAAGAAGCCCATCGCCAAAACAAACTGCCGCGAAAAGCATAATGATATGACCGCAAAGTTGGGATAGGAGAAAAAATGTTGTATCGGTCTGCATGCCGTCAAGCACGTCAAATATCGTCATGTTCGCTATCACATCCTCTTACCAAGACCGAGTGGCAAAAAAATCTGCCTGAACGCCGGAGAATGTGGCTGGAAATGCTTGGACTTTGGCCACTGCCGGAACGGACAGCGCTCAAGGCCACAGTTACCGGCTCGCTGGAACGTGAGGGATACATAGTTGACAAATTGCATTTCCAGAGCATCCCCGGCGCGTATGTTCCGGGCAATCTATACCGGCCAGAAAAAAACGACCGGCGATTGCCGGCTGTGCTTTATCTTTGCGGTCACAGCAAGGGCAAAGTCAACCCTCCCTACCAGGCAAATCCACGCTGGTTTGCGCAACATGGCTACGTGGCGCTGGTGCTGGACCCTATCCAATTGGGCGAGTCCCAAGGGCTGCACCACGGAACTTTTCAAAAGGAGCGCTGGGACTGGTACAGCCGAGGATACACTCCGGCCGGAACGGAAGTCTGGAACGCAATGCGGGCTTTTGATTATCTGGCAAGCCGGACTGATGTAGATAAAAACCGGATGGGCGTCACGGGTTTAAGCGGCGGAGGCGCCATGTCATGGTTTTTCGGGGCCGCGGATGAGCGCGTTAAATGCACGGCGCCGGTATGCCAAACCGGAAGCATAGAGCAACTGGTCACGGACCGCGCCACGGATGGGCATTGCGATTGCGCTTTCTGGATCAACTATTACCGGTGGTGCACTCCGGACATCGGCGCCCTGATTGCGCCGCGTCCGTTATTGATCGCATCGGGGACAGAAGACGTGCTCTGGCGGCCATATGCTTTTCGCGACGTATTTCACCGCATTCATCGTCAATATGCCGAACTGGGTATGGCAGAACATGTGAAATTGGTTGAAGACCTTACCCCGCACGGTTATACACCCAAACTCCGCAAGGCTATTTTTGAATGGTTTAACCTGCACCTGAAAAATGACGCGCGGCCGGTAGAAGATGACGTCACAGATCATGTTGAGCCGGAAAAGAATCTGTTGGTATTCAACGGCCATCCGCCCCGCAAAGACGCCATGCGCATGATTGACATTTCTTTGGTCAAAAAAGCTTGTTCGCCGGCAGTGAAAAACCGCGCCCAATGGAACACTTATCAGCGCAATACATTG
>Ga0247841_10006376_pt1 | contig 18284 bp, 16 predicted proteins | sample LaCruzMarch2015__2_FD_192410 | JGI IMG/M metagenome (GOLD analysis project Ga0247841, IMG submission 192410) | Freshwater microbial communities from meromictic Lake La Cruz, Castile-La Mancha, Spain - LaCruzMarch2015_18m | ecosystem: Environmental > Aquatic > Freshwater > Lake | place: Spain... | reverse complement strand
TCCGCGAGATCATGGTTGTCTTTGTGTCGAGATCAAGTCTCAGGGCACAGATCAGCCTTCACTGCCCATATCAGCCTTGCCTATGGCTCTACGGGTTTTTCATGCTTTGGGCATGATCCCTGCCTGAGGATCATGGGCTCTTTGTGGTGAAAGTCGTAAACCATAGGGTTTAATCTTCATGGCGCATATTAATACTATTACTTCGAGAATTGGTAATTATAACCAATGGCTACGGAATTAAACCGCAGAGTCGCAGAGCGCACAAAGGACGAACGAACGGAGACGACTATTACTCAACAACCAAATTATGCTGTTCCTTTCAAGTGCTGATATTAAGGTAAATTTCACGTCTCTGCGAACTCTGCGTCTCTGCGGTTAATATTCGTAGATTTATAATAAAACTCGGGTTTTCGAATCGGCTAAATCGTCTTTGTGCGTCCTTTGTGAGTTTTGTGCGCTTTGTGGTGAAAGTCGTAAACCCACGTGCTTGAGCTCATTCTCTTGTGGTTGATAATAATAGTTACATCAAAAAGGAACGTCTAAAGCCTCGGCTATCCAGTCATCCCCTCTTATCATAACCTCAATTCAGATGATGACCGACATAGCCTTCACAAGGCAACGACTATCCTACCTACTTCCTTAATTTCAGTAGTGATTTAAAAACCTTTTGTCTCGAATCTGGCCCCCCCCCTCGCCCGTCTCTGAAGAACTCGTTGAATGCCCGCTAGATGCACATTCTGTTAGGCTGGGCTTGTTAGCCGTTGGCGAGATACTGGTGGTTTTACGAAATTGTACTGCAGAGAAGAGTTCATCAAGAAAAACAGAGGTGTCAACAACTATCACCTTCTCTCCTCCAGGAACTCTTTTAGAACATCTTTGTCCACTTTTCTGCTGAATTTCTCCAACACATCTGCCATCCCTTTAGGTCTCACTACTACAACTGCTTTGGTGCCGTCTTTAAAATGCACGTCTCTCCCCAGGCCCTGGCATTGATGCCGTCAAGCTCAAACCCAAATTCGAGAGCCACTTCCGCGTGCGCGGGTGCACGCGGAGCACCATAGATCCGCCACCTCCCGGATCTACGGGCCGGGTGTCTGGGATTATGGCAATGGGAATTAGAGCGTGCTTATTTTAACCAGGGGTTTACGAACGCCCACCACAGAGAAACAGAGCGCACGGAGAACGCACAGAGAAAAAAAAACGAAAATTAAAGGTTGGGCTTACACGCATGCTCTTTTCTAGGTTGGAATTATAGATATGATGATTATAACCACAGGTTTACAGACGGCCACCAGCGCAGATAAGAGCGCACAAAGGAAATCTAGGAAAAATTTCGAGTCTTAAGCGTTTATTATTTTTTTTAATTCTCTGTGCGTACTCTGTGAACTCTGTATCTCTATGGTGAAAATCGTAGGCTGTAGGGTTTAATTCACATGATCAATGATTGTAACCAGGGCTTTACGAGAATAAAACCACAGAGTCGCAGAGCGCACAGAGGACGAACGAACGGAGACGACTATTACTCAGAAGCTTATATGCTGTTCCTTTTCAGGTGCTCATAATAAGGAAAATGGCAAGTCTCTGCAAACTCTGCGTCTCTGCGGTTAATAATCGTAGATTGATAATTAAAACTCAGGATTGCGAATAGGCTAAATCGTCTTTGTGCGTCCTTTGTGAGCTTTGTGCGCTTTGTGGTGAAAGTCGTAAACCTTAGGGTTTAGTCCCCCTTGGCGCATATTAATATAAATCTATAATAACTCCAGAAACTCTTCTACGGAAAGTCCTGAATGGCAGATAAGTTTCCTTAGAGTTCCTTTATTGATTTCACTATGCATAGGAACTGAAAGAGTTACCATGCAGCCTTGCTTGACCATAATTAAGTGGCTTCCGGTCTGACTGGCTGTTATCCAGCCGGCTTTACTAAATGCCTTAGCTGCATTTGCTCCAGACACCAGAGGCATCTTGGCCATTATGCCTCAACTTCGACTATCCTTTCGCTTTGCTGGACACTTACCCTTTCACCGAGCACATCCAGGCAACCTTGGATGGCATCTTTTATACTCTCCAGGGCTTCCTCAATCGTCCTTCCCTGAGAGACGCAACAAGAGTTAAGTAATTTTTCGTTTAATAGGCCCAATCTCGCCAGTCGGGACAGGCTCTCTTCCTCAGTTCCAACTATCTCGATTTTTATGGACCTGGCACAGAGCAAATCCTTGAACTCTGGACTTATAAATCTCTGAGCGCACCAGAGCATCAATTTCGTCATTTTTAGATGCCATAGTCAAATACATATCCTCATTCATCATTTATAAGTTGGTGACAATATCCAGAACCTTCATGCCGACCTTGCGATAGCCAGGGATGTTCTGGTCGTTCCCGTTGCAAAACCACGAGCCTATTACCAGGGTCCCACGCCACAGTCCAGAGGCCGGAGGAGCTTGAGTATCTCATCGGGGTCACGCTGTGCGCCATCAGGGGCACAGCTCGAGCTTACGTTTTAATAAGCGAGTGCTGCCCGTTCGTGTCGATGGTGACGATCACCGCATCGCCGCTGCGAGACTCGAATCCTGATAATCATAACAGGCTACGAAATTATACCACAGAGTCGCAGAGAACGAACGGACGGAGACCTACTAATATAATCCATTTCAGCAGCTTTCCAGAGGCTGACCTTTTTATCTTTATCAATCTGCGTGCGGCCACCCCACCCTAAAGGGATGGGGTATGCTTCGGGCCGCACGCACGCCCGGTTAGCTGGAGATCAGAAATCATCGAGTCTTCTTTGCCTGGACTCCCTGATCTGTGCAATTGAAACTCTGCTTTCAAATCCAGCTTATCGGTTTAAGTGAACTCAAATAACGTGCGAGGGTTCACTTCATCCCCAACCAGAAGGTCGGGGTATTCGTGACCCTCCACGCTCCCGATGTAATAAATAAAACCATGCAATTTAAAATCCCAAACATTATCATCGCCCTGCTCTTTAAGCTCCAATCCGCATTTTTCCAAAGATTAGCAATACCGCAAAATAATTATATACCCTGACAAACAATTTTTCCCCAAATGCTTCTCTTTGCCCATGTGGGCCTCGCTTTAGCCTCCGCCCGCTTTCTTAGCCAGGTGAGCCTGGCCTTTCTGGCATTGGGCTCCATGCTTCCCGACATCATCGACAAACCCCTAGGCCTCGTTGTCTTTGGCAGCCCCAGCATGGGTCGCACCTTCGCTCACACGCTGCTCTTCCTCATGCTCCTCTATGCCCTTTGCGTCTATTCCCGAGACATCAGATTCATCTCCCTCACCTGGGGTGTGCTCATACACCTCTCCCTAGACTTTATGTGGAACTCGCCGAAAACTTTTCTCTGGCCACTCCTGGGGCCATTTCCTAGCGTACCCCTTCTTGATACCATGAGCTTCCTGCAGATGCTTCTTTCCGGTCTGAAAAATCCCGGCATTCTGATACCGGAAATAGCGGGCCTGGCTTATCTCATATTCTTTGCCTATGCCAGGAGAAGGCAAGCCTCGGCCTGGATAGATCATCACCTCAGAGAAAAAGCCGGCTGCATCCTGCAGGCGCTCTTTCGAGGCATGTGATGGGGATAGATAAAGACAAATACAAAAAGCTCTGAAATGTATGCAATGAAGCAGCTTTCGGCATATGTCTCAGGCAACGTCCAGAGGGTAGGCTATCGGGCAAGAGTTAGCCAACTGGCCAATGGATTAGGGCTTAAAGGCTTTGTCGAGAACTTGAATGATGAACGAGTTAGAATCATAGCACAGGGTGAAGAAGAAAAGCTGAAGTTGTTCGCGGGAGCCATAGATATAAAAAACAGCCTCATCAAGGTTTCATCCATCGAAACGGAATATTCTGAAGCTCATGGATATTACGGTGGCTTCTATAAAATGGTCGAGACGGGTGAAACCGACTCACGTCTTGATGAAGGAATTAACGTCCTAAAAGGTATGAAAGATGTTCTAATTCTGATTCTTAATAAACAAGGTGAGACAACTCATGAGATAAAGGAAACGAATAGAAACCTGGGCAGCAAGATGGACCAGATGCTGGATAAACAGGATCAGATGCTGGATAAACAGGATCAGATGCTGGATAAACAGGATCAGATGCTGGATAAACAGGATCAGATGCTGGATAAACAGGATCAGATGATAGGCAAGCAAGATGAAACCATTTCCGGGATCAAGGACATAAACAGCAAGATGGACCTGACGCTAGACAGACAGGATCGGATGTTGGACAAGCAAGATGAATCCATTTCCGAGATCAAGGACATGAACAAGAGCTTAAACGATAAGATGGAAAAGGTTCTGGACAAGAGCGATATCCTGGAGTTGAAGGGCGATGTGGCTGATATGAAGTCAGCTCTCAGGGCCAAGGGAATAATTTAGCTCTATTTTTATTTTATCTTTTTTGAGCGCTTTTGGATTCTCTTGAGTATTCGGCTAGGCCCACAGGCGGCGGCCACGAGCAGCAGCCGGGACCCGAGCGGCGAGGAGCGCGGCCCTGCGGCTGCCCGGCGCTGCTTCCGTTAGCCCGCAAGGATGGCAAAGCAGTAGAACGCATCGAATCTTTACGCGTCCTTTGTGCCTTCGTGCCTTTGTGGTTTGGTCCGTCTTAGATATGGCTGCCGTCACAAAACGGTTTATTCTGCGATCTTCCGCACCTGCAGAGGGTGACGCGGTTTCGGATTTCGTACAGTTTGCCGTTCGCTGATTCGATGGGTATGCCTCCTCGTACCCAGAGCGGCCCGTGCTCACCCCTTGGCGGGTATTCGATAACGACAATGGACTTATCCAATTCGGGCTCTGTCGGCTTCCCGTTTTCATTATCCGTTATCACCAGCCGACCCGAGGGGCAGTTGCATGCTTCTTCTATGGCAATCTCCCTAGCTTCCTGGTTTTCTGGATGCTTTACCAGATTCCAGATCCCACCGGCTCGCATGCAGAACCTGGCATGGACGCAAAGATGCTCATTATCGGCCAATGTCAGCGCAGGACCACGGATCACTTTTGCCGTATTGTCAAAGGGCACATGGTCTCCTGCCTCGGTTCCTTCAAAGGAGATCTTTGCATGAGTCCCATCGCAGAAGGGTTTATTCTTCGATTGGCCGCACCGACAGAGTGCATATTTTTCCTGCACGGGGTATCTCTTAACCTCCCGCCAGGTACGGCAGTAGCCCTCATCATCGTTGCAGATCTCCGAGGTGGTGAGGGGGACAATGCCAGTCACAATATATGGACCATTCTTGCTCACAGTTATCTTCATTTCTGTCATAATTTTTTTTCCTGTAAATTTCTAATTTATGGAAATATTTCAAATCCCCTGGGGAACTTGAAGCTTCTTTGTCCCAGCACTCTATCCGCCGCCTCTAAATTACCCTTGTCATTTCCGGCAGTCTTGACTTTGTTCAATACATTGTCCGAGGACTCCTCCTCTTCCACCTGCTCCTTGATGTACCACTGCAGGAACTCTTTCGTCGCCTCGTCCAATTCCTCCTCTGCCACCTTGACCAGAGTTTGAATGAGCCCTGTCACCACACGCTCGTGATCCCAAACATGCTGGAAGGCCTGTAGTGGTGAGGTCCAGGTGAACTGGGGTGCCTCCACGGCCAGCATCTTAGCTCTGCCGCCTCTTCCTGCCACGTAGTCGAGCATCTTCATGGTATGAACCAGCTCTTCGCCGGCCTGTAGTCTCATCCAATGGGCAAAGCCCTTCATATTTATAGACTCGAAATAATAGGACATGGAGAGATAGAGATAGGAGGAGTACAATTCCCTATTCGCCTGAACACTCAAAGCTTCATTCATCTTTTCGCTTAGCATATCTAATTCGCCTTCTCAAATTGCTCTTTGCCTACGCCGCATTCCGGACAGATCCAATCATCAGGAAGGTCCTCGAATGCCGTTCCTGGAGCGATGCCGGAGGTGGAATCTCCCTTTTCCGGATCGTAGATGTATCCACATACCGTACAAACATACTTATCCATTTTTTTACTCACCTTCTAAATGAAATCTTCCAGCAGCGTACGTATTTTGCTGTCTCTTTCCGATAAATTCTGCCTATATTCTGGAAATGATTGATCAAAACGCTCTGCCTCAATCTGGTAGAACTTGCCCAGGGGAATAGGAACCTCGGAACGGTCGTAGTTCCAGGAGCGAATGATCTTTTGCGCTTCCTCATAGCTTGAGGCATCGTTCCCCTGCACGGTATAGGTCCACTTATTGTAGCTCTCGTACAGATTGTTGTAAGAGACGCAGACCTGGAGAACATCCACAAAGGAGAAGCCCTTGTGCAATATCGCTTCCTTAAAGAGCTTCTGGAGCTGCTCAATGCCGTGCGTGTAGCCCCGGGCAATATAAGACGCTCCAGAAACCAGCATCAGCTCGAGCGGGTTCAAAGGATGTTCGCTTGTGCCAGAGGGCGTGGACTTGCCCTTAAAGCCCTGAGGTGATGTGGGCGTGTACTGGCCGGTGGTCAGGCCATAGACGCGGTTGTCGTGCAGGATCATTGTAAGATCGATGTTCCTCTTGGCGGCGAAGATGAGATGATCAAGTCCCTCGGCCAGGCTGTCACCATCTCCGGAAAAGCAGATCACCTTTAAATATGGATTGGCGATCTTTATGGCTGATGCCGCTGGCAGCGTTCGGCCGTGAATGGAATAGAAGCTGTTCACATTCATGTAGTCCACAATCTTGGCGTGGCAGCCTATTCCGGAGACCAGGACGACGTTTTCTACGGGAAAGCCTTGGCTGTCCAGCTCTGCCAGAACCATTCTCATGGCGCTCATGATGGAGAAGTTGCCGCAGCCGGGGCACCAGGAGTTCTTAGCAGTGGTAGCCAGATCTTTAGGATTCATGCCAGAGCCCTCCCCAGTTGTGCCAGAAGATCTTCCACGGAAAAAGGTCTGCCGTCATACTTCAGAATTAGGTCCTGGGCCTGGATCTTGATGCCATAAAAGCCGGCCAGCCTGGCCAATTGGCCGGTCGAGTTGCATTCTACTGCAAGGAGCCTCTCGACTCCCTGCAGGGCACTTTTCAGCTTTCTTTCCGGGAAGGGCGAGAGAACCAGCACATGAATCATGCGAAGTCCCAATTTTAAAGCCGCCTCCATGCATACTCCTTTATTCGAACCCCAGCAGAGCAGGGCGATCTTGCTCTTTTCGTTTCCAAAAAACTTCACAGTCTCGTATCTCTCCAGTTCCGCAGCCAGGAATTGGCCTTTTCTCTGGCGTTTGTCGCTGGTCTCTCTTGTCATTTGGGGGTCCTCAGAGGTTATGCCGCCTTCATCGTGAGTGTAGCTGTCCGTCTTAATCACCTGCCCTTTTTGAGGAGGAAAGGCCAGAGGCGAGACGCCCGTATCTGTGTAGCGGTAGCGTTTGTAATCGCCCCGTCCATCCCAGAGCAGGGAAGAGTGTTCTGCTTGTTCTTTCAGTTCGCCCCCCAAGTCACCAGCCAGATCTATGTCAAAGCTGTACTGGCTCTCGCTGACGGTCTTGTCGGTTAGGATGAACGAGGGCACCTGATACTTCCAGGCCAAATTCAGGGCCACGCTCGCCCAGTAATAAGCCTCCTCGGCGTCCCCCGGTGCGACTATAAACCTGGGAAACTCCCCCTGGCCGGCATTGAGGACGAAATGCAGATCACCCTGCGCCGTGTAGGTGGGAAGACCCGTGGATGGTCCCGTTCTCTGGGCCATTACCACTACCACCGGCATCTCCGCCATGCCGGCCAGGCTGAGCCCCTCGGTCATGAGGCAAAAACCGCCGCCCGACGTCCCGACGGCCGCTTTGACCCCAGCATAGGCGAAGCCTTGCGCCATGAGCATCACGGCGATTTCGCTTTCCGGATGAATCACCTTGATGCCGAACTCTGGGCCAAATTTTGCCATGAAGTCCAGCACGCTTGATGAAGGTGTCATGGGATAGGCCACGTAAGCGCCCAGACCCGATTTAATCAGTCCCAGGCTGATGGCCTGGTTGCCGGTTATGATAGGCTCCTCTGTTTGCTTCTCCAAATGACTATCTGCACGATCTGCACTTCGATCAATGCGACAGAACTGCACCGCCTGGTCGTAGCCCTGCCGGGCCACCTGTATATTCAGCTCCAGCATCTTTGGTATATGCTTTTTCAAAACATCTTCCAGGACGGACCAATCTATGCCCACAACCTTGCAGTATCCGCCTATTATGCAGGTATTCTTCATGACCGCGGGGGCAGTCGCCTCCTTCAGGATCCTGGTGATGGTAAGGCCAAAGCCCTTATGCATTGTGTCGTCAAGTTTTACCTTATCTGCATCGTAAATCACAAAGGAGCTATCCTTAAGACAGCTCTTGTGCTTCTCAACAGTCTCCTGGTTGAGAGCTACCAGGACATCGATCTGGTCCATGTGAGCGGCGATCTTTTGTCTGGAAGCCCGTACTATTGAGAAATTATGTCCTCCCCTGATGAGGGAGGGGTAGTCGTAGTACATGTAAATGTGATAGCCAAGACGGCTAAAAAGGCGAGCCACAGTGAGGCCGGCCTCATTTATGCCGTCTCCGGCTATGCCACCGATTAATGTAGAAAAATTATCCATCTTCATCTCCTGAATGGATCTATTCATATTATCGTGGCTAACAGTATGTGACTTCCTCATATATAGCTATTTGCAGCAACAGTGGGGCCAATCCATCCTCACCCTGAAGGGTTGCGGTCTTCTTGGCCCCTACACCTCAAAAGATAAAAACTAAAATCGAAGGGCTAAACCGACGTCCTCATCGGATTAAATCTAAAACCATAAGAGCTTTTTTACATAGTCGCGGATTCGTTTCCAATACTATTATCTCTATTACAACTACGATCATTCTCTTGAATATCCATATGATAATTTCTTTCGATATGTTTATATCCCTTAAAGGCAAATTCTTCGTATAATCAATAGAGTATAGGGGTGAATTAAAATGAAGGGAGTAGTAATAGCGGCAGCTTTAATTCTAATGCTATGCTGCTGTACCGCATTGGCGAATCCACCATTGGTGCCGCCAATACAGTACGAACAGTTTTGTGAAGCACAAAAGGTATCCGGAAGCGGCGTTATCGATGTCAGTACCTCAATAGTCGATAAGAAGATCGCCCTGGAGTACTACAACAACATGGCCGGAGACGGCGACTTTGAGCTTGACCAGGAGCATGCTTATTCGCAGAATTCTGATAAGCTGCTCAGGAATATTACCTCGGTCAACGGCGGAGATGAGTCACAGCTCAATCTATTTGAGACGACCAAGCTCACCTATGCCAGCAAGGACACGCCTCTTATGGGTGAGAAGTTCCTGCATTCCAAGGAGTTTTATGGCGGCATAGGTGCAAAGATAAAGGAATCTTTCGCAGTTTATGAGATGGAGAAGGATCAGACATCGTTCTTTGTCTCAACCACGCCCTACAATCCCAAGGAGCCGACAATGCCTGTCAACCGGGACTACCTGCAGCTTCTGGCATTGTACTATCCACAGGAATATGCCCAGTATATGGCACAGACCACACATACCATAACTCCTGAGCAGCTCATCAAGGAGCTCAAGGATGCGGGAAGGGACACAAACCGAGTGGCTGCCCTCATGGGCAACAATCCGGCCCACGTGATCGGTCTGGAGACTAAGAACACCTTCAACGGCACATGGGGAACGGATGCAACATGGCATAAGATATTCTACAAGGATATTAATGCCCACGAGATGTTCTCCGGAACATTCGAGGCAGAGAAGACCATCAAGTTCCATGAAAATCCCGTGCCAGAAAAAGATCGCCCTGTTTGCGACGGCATAGATTGCTAGAAAATCAGCAGTCTATCTCTTTTTATTTTTTGAATGAATGCCTTGTAGCTTGCTATGCGGGTGCTGCGCCGATTCACCAATGAAAATAGAAGAGCTTCAAAAAAAGAGTGCGGGTTACAGGATATACATATCACAGTCAGAAGTAGAGTTAAAATGAAATTGCATTGGGCCGGTTAATGTAACCGGAAATTGTTACATAGTGCAAAATTCTATATCCTGCACCCATATCAACTGCATTGCTTACCTTCTGTAGGTTTTCTATGTAGCTGGAGCGTTCGCTGTCACTCATGCCCTTTGTAGCTTCTTTCAGATCCATGTTCTTAATTAGCTCCCATTGTTCTATTTTTGATAATCTGTCCCATTCTTCGCGGGTTGGTTTCCCTTTCTGGGCGGTCATATCATCGTCTTTCGCAGTGGAAGATAACACAATTTCATGGCTCATATCGGAAAGGTTACTTGGTTGCCCTACTATCCGCTTATCAGCCGCACCAGTTACCTTTGGATGTGTCGCTCTATAAAGTCCATATCTCACTATCTAATCTCCTGGCGTCCAGCAACCGTGCCATCTCTTCTTTTTTGGATATCATGGGCGGTATTCCTTTTCTTGACGCCGATACCGTAATGTCTTATGCTGCACTCTTAAATACTTATCGTAAGCCGCAAAAGTTGTATCGTCCTGAAATTGTTGACGTCATTCGAGGTGAATAGACCCGGATCCTTCCCTTAAAAAATTATCAAAAATGCGCTTGGCTTAAATACCAGTCTTTCAATGAAGCGGACGACGCTTTGATAAACGATAAATAGCGTCATAATTCCCGTTGAGAGGGGGGGCTGGCTATGGGGGTGTGGCAGAGGATACTCTTCTTCGAATTGGATGGGCCCACACAGAGAAGCATTTTTGTTCGGGTACTGGCCGATTGATGCCCAAAAAATTAAATAAGGGAAAAAAACCTGCTTATTTGAAAATGGTTGTGCCCGTGGTCCTGGCCAGCTCTTTGAAGGCTGCCATGAGATCCTTTGTGACCTTTCCGGGCTTGCCGTCACCTACGACCCTGCCATCGACCTTGGTAACGGGCGCAACCTCTGCAGCTGTGCCTGTAACGAAGACCTCGTCTGCCGTGTAAAGGTCGAACAGGCCTAAATCCCTCTCCCGGATTTCATTGCCGGCGGCTTTGGCCAGCTCCATGACAGCTTCCCTGGTTATGCCCTTAAGGTTGTTTACGGTAAAGGGCGTGTAGATCTTTCCCCCTTTAATGACGAATATATTGTCTCCGCTTCCTTCAGAAAGCAATCCCCGGGAATCAAGGATTATGGCCTCATTGCCGCCTTTAATATTGGCCTCAATCTTTGCCAGGATATTGTTCAGATAGTTGAGGCTCTTGATGTTGGGCGGCAGGCTGTCCGGCGAATTTCTGCGCACAGCGACGCTGATTGCCGTGAGGCCTATATCGTAAAGGTCTCCGTACATTGCCCCCCACTCAATGGCAATGATGATGACTGTAGCCAGGCTGCACTTATTGGGATCAAGGCCCAGGTCTCCGAAGCCTCGGGTGACAATGGGCCGGATATAAGCATCACGTAAGTTATTCTTCCTCAGCGTCTCCAGGATTGCCTCGCACATCTCCTCCTGGCTCATGGGAACGCAGAGCAAGATGGCCTTTGCCGAGTCGAAGAGCCTTTGGACGTGATCCTCGAGCCGGAAGACGCGCCCTCCATAGGCCCTTATGCCTTCGAAGACACCGTCTCCATAGAGAAATCCGTGATCGAAGACCGAAACCGCAGCCTGTTCCGCCGGAACAAACTTTCCGTTAAGATAAATCAGGTTCATAGAGCATCTCGCCATCGGACAATTGCCGAGAATAAATGCGTTTTGATCGTTAAGTGAATCGATGGGTTTATTAGTGAAGGAAGGAAGGGAGGTGCCTACTTCTAACGGGGTTTGGAGCTTATGGCAAGACTTGGTTTCGTAGTCTCGGAGTTCAATAGGGACATCACCTATCAGATGGAGCTTTTGGGCAGAGAGCATGCCCGGTTCCTGGGAGCAGAGGTCGCTACTGTCATTTATGTTCCTGGCGTTTATGACATGCCCCTCGTGGTGAAGAAGCTGCTTCGTCGCGAGGACATCGATGCGGTCGTGACCATCGGCTGCGTCATTCAGGGGGAGACCTCTCATGATGAAATTGTGGTATCGCAAGCGGCCCGAAAGCTGATGGATCTGTCATTAGAGTACGACAAGCCGGTAACTCTCGGCATCACTGGTCCCAAGATGTCCCGGCCTGATGCCCATAAAAGGGTGGATTATGCCAAGCGGGCGGTCGAGGCGGCAGTCAAGCTTTTGCAGAATCTGGGTGGTGTTTAACAAAATGGTCTCTGTGCGGATGGCCTCCATTCATGAATCAACCACTTTGAAGATCTCGGCTATGGCTAAGAAGCTGGCAGCCAGCGGCCTGGACATCATAGATATGGGGGTGGGTGAGCCGGATTTCGATACCCCTAAGCATATTGTCGAGGCGGGCTGTAGCTCCATCAGAGCAGGCGAGACGCGCTACGCTCCCACGGGGGGAATTCCCGAGTTGCGGCAGGCCATCGCCGAAAAGCTCTGTCGGGAAAATTCGCTTCATGCTACGGCAGATGATGTCGTTGTAACTCCCGGTGCCAAGATGGCCGTATTTGCCGCCATCCAGGCGCTCCTCCAGGAGGGCGATGAGTGCCTTCTCATAGGTCCCTCCTGGGTGAGCTACGAGCCCTGTGTGGCCTTTGCCGGATGCAGTGTCGCCTGGGGAAAAGTAGATGGCAATTTTATGCCGCAAAACATCGCGGAAACTATCAATTCCAAGACGCGGCTTATCATTGTCAACTCTCCTTCCAACCCCACCGGATCTGTATTCGACAGAGAGGTGCTGGAGGAGATTCGCGATCTGGCTGTGGATCACAACCTGGCTGTCATTTCCGACGAAATTTATGAGAAGATAATTTATGATCATGAGCACATCAGCATAGGTTCAATGCCGGGAATGGAGGACAGAACCGTGACCATAAACGGTTTCTCCAAGGCTTATGCCATGACCGGATGGCGTCTGGGGTATCTTACCGGCCCCCAAGAGGTCATGAAATGGGTGACCAGGCTTCTCTCTCACTCCGTATCCCAGGCTACCACCTTTGTGCAGCGGGCCGGTGTGGCGGCAATGCAAGCGCCGCAAGATGAGATTGCATCCATGGTGGCTGAGTTTCGGGGGCGTCGCGATTTGCTGGTCAATGGCCTGGCGGATTTGGGAATACCCTGCAGCTTGCCTGGAGGCGCCTTCTACGTCTTCCCGGATGTGTCCTGCTTGGGCGGAGGGGATGCTTTCACCGATAAGCTGCTCAAAGATGCCCTCATCGCGGCCACTCCCGGATCGGCCTTCGGGCCGGGCGGCGCAAATCATGTCCGGCTCTCTTATGCCACATCCCAAAGCCGGATCAAACAGGCTCTAGAAAGGATAGAGAAGATATCGAGATGATGCTGGATGAATGCGAAATCACTTTGCTGTATTTTCTTGGGAATGGCCTTGATGGGCATGATCGTTGTTCCCTCCTTCGCTCTAGGAGGGCTGAAGCTAACCAAGACCGCTAATATCTTTGATGCCGATCTTGGTGATCAGGTGACCTATACGTTCTTCCTGGAGAACACTGGAAATGAGACTCTGACCAATCTCGTGCTCAAAGACAGCCATCTTGGCATCTATGAATTGAACAAGAGCAGCCTGGGGCTGGGTGAGAACTACAGCATGAGTATCAATTACACGTTAAAGTCTGCGGATGTATTCGCTCCTCTGAGAAACGAGGCTCAGGCCAATGCCCGCGGACCTGGCGGATCGGTGGTTTCTAATAACGCAAGCTTTGCAATAGCCACGGGCTACTCCGGATACACGGATACAAATGGTTCCCAAGTCATCTTCCCCGGTCCAGGTGGAAGATGAGGCCCTGAATCATATCAGATATAGCTTTTTAAAATTTTTATAAAAGATAGCTCAAGACGGTAACTTTAATAATAACCTAATCGATATTAACATCTATCTAGTGGAGGGATTTGTCTGGGCCATTCAGAGGATAATCGTAGAGGAAATAAGAAATCAGGTCTCACGTCAGCCGTAAATCAGTGCGGAATTAAAAAAATGAGAATTTTGACTCTCTTTCTAATCATCATGCTCTCCTCAGGCATTGTTCACGGCAGCCTGAAGCTGAATCTCACCAAGACCGCCGACACCACTGATGCCAATTTCCTGGACGATGTAACCTATACCTATTATCTTCACAACGTCGGAGACGAACCTCTGCATGGTCTGAACCTCATTGACGATCGACTTGGTACTATTCCCCTCTCGCAAACCGTCCTGGCTGTCGGTGAGAACATCAGCGTAGATATCCTTCACACCATAAATTTGACTGATATGCCGGGTCCTCTTAGAAACAGCGCCGTCGCCACTGCCCTTGGTCCGGAGCCGCCGTCCACTCCAGTAACGTCCAATACTGCAAACTGCGAAATGTCCTTAGGTTTTGGAGGTCGCATCGATGTTGAAAAAAGAAAGCTCAGTCCTGCATACATCAAGATAGGCAGTAATGTGAGCTATCGGATAAGGGTTACCAACCCGAGCAGCAATGGAGTCGCTCTTCACAACGTGAGTATTACTGAAGATATCCTTTATTCGCCATATCCAGTGAAAAATACATCCATAACCCTTGATAAATCCAATCTGACTCCAGGAGAAACGGCGACCGGCTACTATTATTACACTGTCAAACAGGATGACATACAGGGGCCGCCGGGCAGCAACTCGAAAGTCGGCGAATTTAATATATCCAACATAGCTTATGCGGAAGGCTATCCCAAATGGACAGACACAAATTCAGTGAGAGCTTATGGAACAAGGGTAGTTCCCGCAAAATATACTTCCAGACAGATCGTCAAGAAATTCGCCAGCCCATCCGAAGGCGGCCTCAATACCGAGATCACCTTCAAGATCTTTGTAAACAATACCGGCGATACACTGCTCAACCGCACCGAGCTATGGGATCTATTGCCCGCAGGCCTGGATTATATCTCATCAAATCCGATGGCTGTATCTACGCCCAATGTCAACGGCACCACCACTCTCTATTGGACGAATCTGAGCCAAACACTGGGAATCCTCCTTGTGAATGGGAAATATGAGATCGAGGTCAAGGCTAGAATTGGCGGCAGCCATTTGGGAACACTTATCAATAAGGCTACCAGCAAGAGCTACAACCTGCGTAATGAATTCATAACATCCACCAGTGAGACTCCCGTTTTCGCACGCAAGCAGAATATCAGCGTGGTCAAAGAGTCCGACATATCCATAGGTGCGCCGGGCGCGGTTGTGAACTTTACATTGACTGTGAATAATACTGGTAATATAACTTTGAAAAATGTATTTGTCAGCGACCTTCTTCCGCTGGGCATGAGCTACATATCCTCTTCGCCGGGCAGCTATGTTAACTCTCTGCATATAAATTGGTCGGACATAGGCCCTATGCTGCCCGATGCCAGCAAACTGTTATGGATTAAAGCTCGCATCGATGGTCCAATTTCCGGCGATAAGATCTTGACCAATCAGGTGGACGTCGAGGGCAAGCCCGAGTACGGCAACAATGTTACGGATAATGATACTGTTGATGTGCTGGCTTCTGAGCCCAAGATCACAGTCACCAAGACTGCCAATCTAACCTCTGGCTCGCCCTGCACCAATGTAGCTTTCACCTTGACCGTCAAGAATACCGGCACGTCCAACTTGACCAGCGTCTTTGTCTCCGATACTCTTCCCTTGGGCATGAGCTATGTCTCCTCCGACAATGGCGGTGCAAATAATGGTCGCTACATCAACTGGTCGAACATCGGCTCTCTCGATCCCGATGAAAGCAAGCCGCTGCAGATCGTAGCCCACATCGACGGCCCGGTTTCAGGCATCCAGACCCTCACCAACCGCGTGGATGTGGAGGGCAAGCCGGAGCACGGCAACAATGTTACGAATAATACTACTACAACCGTGGAAGCCCGTGAGCCCAAGATCACAGTCACCAAGACTGCCAACCTGACCTCCGGCTCGCCCTGCACCAATGTAGCTTTCACCCTGACCGTCAAGAACACCGGCAAGACCAACTTGACCAGTGTCTTTGTCTCCGATACTCTTCCTGAAGGCATGAGTTATGTCTCATCACAAGGCGGCGTGAATAACGGTCGCTACATCAACTGGTCGAATATTGGCTCACTTGATGTCGATGAAATCAAAACGCGCCAGATTGTGGCTCACATCGACGGCCCGGTTTCGGGCATCCAGACCCTCACCAACCGCGTGGATGTGGAAGGCAAGCCGGAACACGGCGGCAACGTCACCAATAACACCACGACCGACATTGAGGTCCTTGAGCCCAGGATCACAGTCACCAAGACTGCCAACCTGACCTCTGGCTCGCCCTGCACCAATGTAGCTTTCACCCTGACCGTCAAGAACACCGGCAAGACCAAATTAACCAGTGTCTTTGTCTCCGATACTCTTCCTGAAGGCATGAGTTATGTCTCATCACAAGGCGGTGTCAATAACGGTCGCTACATCAACTGGTCGGACATCGGCTCGCTTGATCCCGATGAAATCAAAACGCGCCAGATAGTGGCTCACATCGACGGTCTGGTTTCAGGAATCCGGACCCTGACCAACAACGTTGATGTGGCTGGCAAACCGGAACACGGTGGCAACGTCACCAATAACACCACGACCGACATTGAGGCCCGCGAGGCTAAGATAAACGTCACTAAAACCGCCATCCCGACCTTCGGCTCGAAGGGCACGCTAATCAATTTCACTATGAAGATCACCAACAACGGTAATGCAAATCTTACCTCTGTTTATGTCGAGGATCTGCTGCCTGATGGCCTGACCTACGATAGCTCTTCACCCGTCAGCTTCAACAGTAGCAAGAATGTCTACTGGTCAGACCTCGGCAGGCTTGATGTAGGCGAGATGAAACCTGTCTGGATTAAGGCTACCATCGACGGCACGAAATATGGCCCCTTGAAGAACGAGGTGGATGTTGATGGCAAGCCCGAAAACGGAGGCAATGTTACGGCCCATGCCGAAGCAGCCGTATCCGCCAGCGAATCCAAGATCATGGTAGACAAAACCGCAAAACCCAGCTTCGGCTCGAAGGGCACGCTTGTCAACTTCACCATGAATGTGACCAACAACGGCGATTCACCACTTCTGCATGTCTATGTGAGCGATGTTCTGCCTGATGGCTTGACCTACGACAGCTCTTCTCCTGTGAGCACTCACAGTGGCAAGAATGTCTACTGGTCCGACATCGGACGACTGGAAATCGGCGAGATGAAACCCGTCTGGATCAAAGCTACCATCGATGGCTCAAAATATGACTCTCTGATCAATAAGGTGGATGTAGCGGGCAAACCCGAATACGGTGATAATGTTACCGACCATGCAGAAGCCTTGGTTGAAGCCAGTGAATCAGATATCCAGGTCACAAAGAAAGCCACTCCAACCTTTGGCTCGATGGGCACGCTTGTCAACTTCACCATGAATGTGACCAACAACGGCGATTCACCACTTCTGCATGTCTATGTGAGCGATGTTCTGCCTGATGGCTTGACCTACGACAGCTCTTCTCCTGTGAGCACTCACAGTGGCAAGAATGTCTACTGGTCCGACATCGGACGACTGGAAATCGGCGAGATGAAACCCGTCTGGATCAAAGCTACCATCGATGGCTCAAAATATGACTCTCTGATCAATAAGGTGGATGTAGCGGGCAAACCCGAATACGGTGATAATGTTACCGACCATGCAGAAGCCTTGGTTGAAGCCAGTGAATCAGATATCCAGGTCACAAAGAAAGCCACTCCAACCTTTGGCTCGATGGGCACGCTGGTCAACTTCACGATGAATGTGACCAACAACGGCGATGCTCCACTGTTGCATGTCTACGTCGAGGATCTGCTGCCCGCAGGCCTGACCTACGACAGTTCTTCTCCCGTGAGCACTCACAGCGGCAAGAATGTCTACTGGTCAGACATAGGCTCACTTGCTCATGATGAGACAAAACAAATCTGGCTCAAGGCTAAAATCGACGGCATGGAATATGGGCCTCTGACCAACCAGGTGGATGTGGAGGGCAAACCCGAATACGGAGACAATGTTACCGATCATGCAGAAGCAATAGTCTCAGCCAGTGAATCAGATATCCAGGTCACAAAGGTAGCCAGGCCGACCTTCGGCTCGATGGGCACGCTGGTCAACTTCACGATGAATGTGACCAACAACGGCGATGCTCCACTGTTGCATGTCTACGTCGAGGATCTGCTGCCCGCAGGCCTGACCTACGACAGTTCTTCTCCCGTGAGCACTCACAGCGGCAAGAATGTCTACTGGTCAGACATAGGCTCACTTGCTCATG
>Ga0247841_10006375_pt1 | contig 18285 bp, 14 predicted proteins | sample LaCruzMarch2015__2_FD_192410 | JGI IMG/M metagenome (GOLD analysis project Ga0247841, IMG submission 192410) | Freshwater microbial communities from meromictic Lake La Cruz, Castile-La Mancha, Spain - LaCruzMarch2015_18m | ecosystem: Environmental > Aquatic > Freshwater > Lake | place: Spain... | reverse complement strand
CGCCCCCTCCACCGTCCCTCCGGAACAAAACCAAACGGAATCACTGAGCGGACTTGAGAACGTGCGCATTGAAAATCACGGCAGCGGCACGTACGCGTTTTCGATCGACTCTTCCGCGCTCTCCCTGCAAAATCGTGTGATTCTGCTCTACTGGGATTTCGGTGACGGACGCCAGAGCATGCTCGATCGCCCCGAACATACGTACGCACAAAACGGTCAGTATACGGTGAACCTGCAGGTGCGCGATCTGAACACGACGGAAGAAATACTTCATGTCACCGGCATCCTGCCCGTGAATACCATTCTGCAGCCGACACAGCCCTCCAGCGCACAGTCGAGTTCTGAAGCAGTGTCTTCTGCCGGCGCTTCACCTGTAACGACGCCTTCACGTTTCAACCTCCGCTCCATTCTGACGATCGTCGGGGGCTTGCTGCTCGCCGTCCTCGCGGGATTCGCCGTGGTAACAATGGTCGGCAAGGTCGTACAGCAGCGCCTCGACCGGGAGCCTCCCAAGTCCGCTAGCGGCAAACCGGCAAAAAAATCCCCTTCTCCTGCAGGACTTCCCTCTCTCGATCAGCCGGCGCCACTGTCGATCACGAACGACGCGGCACCGCCGATGTCTGTGATCGATGTGACACCGACAACCGACACTCAAGAGAGGCAGGAATCATCCGCCGAGGAATCGGACACAGCGCAAGACGCCACGGAAATAGAATCTTCCAAATTGAATGAGCTCACATTCAAGGAGGAAGAAGCACCGAGCTGGCTCAAGCAGGGTCACGAGGAAGCCGAGAAACTCGGCCACACCGTTTTGACCGCCCTCCCCGAATCAGAGCAACCCAAAAAGGAATCGGAGGTCCCCGCACCATCGACAGAAAAGAGAGACCGTCCGCTGCCTCCGTGGCTGCAACCGGAAGCGCCAGCCATCGTTGAAACGACTCCCCCGCCTGCTCCGGTCCCGCCTCCTGTTGCCATTCCCGAGCCCGAACCGGCCCCGGTAGCTGAACCTGTGGCCGTCCCGTCCCCTCCCGAGCCTGCTCCGGCACCAGCTCCTGCACCCATTGAGCCGCCTCCCGCGGTGACGCCACCCGCCCCTCCGGTCGTCTCCCCTGCACCGGCCACTCCCGCCTCTGCTCCCAAGCCGAAAGCTCCGACCCCGCCGCCATCCGCTCCGAAATCTTCTGCCGCTCTCACTCCCCCCGCTCCTCCGGCTGAAGAGAAACAGGAACTGTCGGAAGCCGAACGCGAACGGCGCCGCAAGAAGCGAGCACGCTACCGTCAAAACAAAAAGAAGCGCGAAGAAGTATCTGAAGAGAATGAAACCCCGCAGGAACCGTCCTCTGCAACGAAACTTGAACCGGAACAGAACACTCCGGTGAAAGAACCTGCCAAAAACGCACCGGTGAAGAAGCAGGAACCTCCCTTGGTAGCGGCGCCCGAAACCGCGTCCTCCAAGAAAGAGGAGGAAACGGACGAACCCATCGCGATCATCCGCGCGGACAACATCTCGCAGAACAAGAAGGATCAAAAGAAGTCATAAGACGCTGGAAAGCGGTACCGGTTCACACTAGGATACACATACGTGGCGGGCGTAGCTCAGTTGGTTAGAGCGCCAGGTTGTGGCCCTGGAGGTCGTGGGTTCGACACCCATCGCTCGCCCCACTTCGTACAATCGGGCTCTTTCACCTTCTCTCGGAAGGGAGAAGGCAGCTCCCAGACTAGCTTTCCGTCCATCACACGGTAGTTCGAGCCTAGGGCTTTCAGGATCGCCTCCCGTAGATCGGGGGACCCGTATCGGATGGCTTCCGAAGCCAGCTTTGCCAGTTCGAAGCTCTGGATCACGTGATCTATCCACTCGTTGCCCTCACAGTGCAGCTTCTGGATGGCCCGCTGAAGCTCATCCTTGCGCATCTTGAGCGTGGCCATCTTCATGTCCACGGCATCCAGCACGCCCTGCCTCTCGGCTTCCCCGCGCTGGCAGAAGAGGTTGCCGATCTCGGCTTGGATGAGGGCGTACTCCTTCTCCAATATCGCACGCTCCTTGATCTCGCGCTTGAGCTCCCGCTCGTGGACCTCTTGCATATCCTTCCGCAGGAGTGCCTCCGCCCCGTTCTCAAGCTCCAGAAGACACAGACGCTCCTCCAGCTGCGGCATGAGTTTCTTCTGGTTGATACAGACCCCGCACTTCGTCACCTTGTTCTTGCAGTCCCCCATGATGTACCGCCCTTTCTTGGCCTGGTAGAAGACGATGCTGCGCCCGCACTTGCCGCACCGGAGGACCCCTCGCATGATGAAAAGCTCTCTCAGCTTGTCCTTCTTCGTCCGAGGGGACCCCTTGAAACGCTCGGAGATTCGCAGATTGGCTCGTTGCCAGATGTCGTGATCGACCAGCGGCTCGTGCAGTCCCTTGATCTCTTCGCCTTTGTATCGGATGAACCCTCTGTAGAAGGGATTTTTGATCATGTTGGCGATGCTGTTCCTGCTCACGGGTCCAGGCTTGCGCTTGGGGCTCCCACGCTTGGTCAGCCCGTGCTTTCTGGCTGCCGCCGTGAGGTCCTCCAGCGAGTAGGCGCCGGTCGCCGCGAGTGCGAAGAGGTGCTGAACGATTGGTGCTCTCTCTGGATCGATCTCCACCCATCGCCTGCCTTCCAGATCGCCCTTGTTCTCGTACCCGAGGGGCGCGAGGCCGATCATCTCTCCCTTCCTCGCTTTCTTCTCCAGTGCATTCTTCACTTTCCATCCGGTGTCGGCACTCGACTTCCAGCTCATGCCGCTCTCAACCATCAGCATGAAAATCTGCGTGGTGTCCGCACGGCTGTAGCGGTTGCCGCTCACGGTCATGATCTCGGGAATGACGCCGTCCGCGAGCAGCTGCATCAGCGTCCCTGCATCGGCGGGATTGCGGCTCAGGCGCGTTGGGTCGTACACAATGATCCGTGCCACGGCCCCTTGGGAGGCCATGGTGAGGATCTCTTGGAAGACAGGGCGATTATTGGGGATGTAGGCGCTCCTTGCCTCCTGCATGATCCTGAGAGGACGCCTGCGTTCATCCGCAGGAAGGGCGTGGTATGCCTTCTCGATGTCCTGAATCTGGTCGGGAATGGAGCGCAACTGCTTGTCGCGCTCGTCGGTGGACTTTCGTGCGTAGCCGATGATGAAGTGCTCTTTGGTTTTGTTCTTGCCGTTCACAGTCGAAGTCCTAGTCATTGTCGGAGGGGGAATAGTGAAGTAAGGAAGCAATGCCCACAAGGGGCGCCATCGCTTCCCACTCCGACTGAACGGGGTGGTATGGCGCCCCTTGTGGGCACGTCAACTCGTGTCCAGTCGATGAAGTGGGAAGCACCGCGTAGCATACAACTCCGGCGGCATCGTACGCGAGAGATAATCGGTGAGCGTCTGGAACTCGGCCTCATGCCCAGCGTAAGGCGGCTTGGGCTTGGCGATGAACTCCGGAACCAGAAACTCATGACAGTGAAGAGCCTGAATGATCCTGCGCAGCGGAAGGATGGGCAGAGGAGCCTCGTACTCGGGCATGATGAGCTCGATCTTCAGGTACTTGTCCGCGTCGAACTTGTACGCGTGGATCAGGACCGGTGTGTCCTCCCAGAGGACCCCGCGACTGGCGATATGAACCTGCGAGGAGTGCTGCTCGACTCGATCCTCCACCTCCTTGCGTAGCTTCTCCCAGGGAGACCCGCTCACGCTCCAGTAGGGCGACTCCTCCCAGCCCGGCAACGCGGCCACCGCCTCATGCAGATGCCCCGCCAGCTTGGACCCGCTCAGGTACATCCGGTACACCTGCAGCTCCTTCCCCTTCGTGTGGATGGCTGAGGTTCCGTCATGCTTCTTGCAGAAACAATACATGCCATCGACGTCGGCAAGGTAGCGGCTAAGCAAGCCCGCAAGGTTTCGGAGGCCTGTGGCATCATTGGCGTCCCAAGCTGAGTGCATGCCCGGCACGCTATGTCGAAGGCCTTTTGCCCTGGTAGGGCAAAGGTTCCTATAAAGAGCGCGTCACATGTTCATCTGCAAGCTTCAATACCCTGCCCACCGAGAGACTCTCAATCTCGGCCCAGCGATTGAGACTCCTTATCAGTTCGCGGATCTTCTCTCGATCTAATCCCGACCACAATGGTCGAGACTGGAGCATGTGATCTCGTAACTCTCTCCAATGGACTTTGCCCGATGTCGGGCAAAGAGTGTAGAAGGAGTCGCACAGAGACCCGAAATCACTCTCACGACTGAGGGGAAACCTTTTCCTGTTGAAGGAGTATGTTCTGGTAGCAGCATCATAAGTCGGGGGCTTCCTTTTGTTCTTGGAGCTACGCATGGAAAGCACACGTACTCTGTCTATGAGGCGTATTGTCCTCTTCACAAGACCATCGATATTCGGGAACGGAGCGATCGAGGAGAGAGACCCATCATTCTTCACCATCCTGAATATCATCGCTTCACCCGGCTTCGCCGTGTGAATGTCGGCACTGAGTGTCGAGCGCAACTCCTCGTATTCACGAAAGATGTCCTGGGGCGCGTTGCTGGCTAGAAGGAAGCTTTCCGTCTCTGCCAAGAACTGCATCAGGTCATAAGGCATGTATCCTTCCCAGAACAGCGGCCCGGAGGATGCTACTGGAAAGACCTTACGACGAATCTGCGGCTTGCTTGGTACGACTGGCCTATCTGAAGGGCTTGCGTTCATCGGAGGGGGAAGCTGGCATCATTGTATGACCGCTTCCTGCCCTGTGCCACGCCTGTTCTAGTGAAACATCATCCTTGTCACTACAGGCAATAGCCCAACAAGGAAAATGCCGAAGAAGCACCCGAGATCGAATCTATGCTCCGGAGCAAAGGCACTCAGCTTCTCCAGGGCATACAGGTCGGCGACAGCACACAGCATACCGAACGACAGCGAGAGCATGCCTGCTTCGTTGACCCCACTACGCAGGAAGAGCAGGACGCAGATCGTCTGTACCCACCAGAGAACAAGCCAGATGACAAAATCCTCATGCTTCATGGGCCGCTTCATGGGCATTGACTATGGAAGGAAATAGCTTGGAGCGTAGCAGCCCCGCTCTCCACCGTGACTGCACGTGTAGACGCGCATTCCTGCCATCCATGTATCGGCTCTGCATAAAGGCTTCCTGGGCTTCCTGGAGGCGTCCTAGTGCTTCATAGGCGGACCCGATTAGGTAAGCTGCCTCCGGGTCCTCCAGCCGCTCTGAGGGCAGTTGCTGAAGCATCTCAAGAGCATACTGCGGGGACCCGCTTTTAAGCGCATGTCCAGCCCAGCGGAGTAGGTCAGCCTCTGGCATGCATAATCAGCGGTAGGTCTTCTTCACATTCTTAGTGGCCTTCTCTTGAGACCCCTTCCAGAACTCATCCCAATGTTCAACGACAAACATGCAGCTGAGGTTCAGGTTCTGCTCTTTCGGGAAGAGGTAGGGACCGTTCTCAAGACACCACGCGCTTCTCTGTGCCACTGGTACCTTCGCGATCTCGTCGTACAGCTGACGTAGAGCTGCATCCGCCTGCTCCGCTGTCGTGTAAGCGTAATCCTTGCAGACGCTTTCGCGCTGCTCCCGCGTTGTCTGCGATCCGAACTCCCGTTGCGCCGTCTCGATGCAGAGCCGGTACCTCTCATCAGGGGTGCGGCTGGCGTCTCCGGGGAGGGGAAGGAGAGGCGAGAGCTTCTGGACGAATGCAGTTGTGGCCTGTACGTCCTGCGCGGTCCCGTTCGTTCCTGCGTCCGTCCTCATGAACCCGTTGGCTATGATGCCGCCGAGAAGAACGAGCATCGGGACCCCCCAGAGCACGGACAGGACCACTCTGTATATTTGCTGCTTCCTTGTGAACCTCAAGGGCTCCATGTTCGTGTGGGAATCCCGATCATGCCAACCTCGTCCATTCTTCCAGAGCCCGAAAAGTATGAGCGGCCAGAATAGCGGCATGAGCTTCATGACCGATCGGAGGATGGAATACCAGATCCCGGGTGGCCTGCCGCTGCCGTCGTCACGGACGACTCGCAAGCCCACGAGCAGCTTGCCCAGCGTCATGCCCCATTGGTTCACGGCTCCCGCCTCGTAGAGCAGGTATCCAACGGCGGGGAAGTACACCCCGAGGGGCAGGCCGATCGTCGCGTCGATCAGGAAGGCAAGGAAGCGTCTCCAGAAGTAGGTCTGTTTGCCTGAAGTGGACATAGGTGAATAGAGAAAAGGAAGGGGCGCCCAGCTCGGCTGACCCAACGTTATCGAGGAGGTTGCCCTCCGAGGACAGTGCGTTGACCGAGGCAAGACGCCCCTTTCTGCACTGTCCGTTCCAATGGTATGCGGGTACTGAAAGCCCGCTCGATAAGTTGGGTCAGAAGCATTGTACGCTCACCAACCACTCAATCCACTCCGATATATTCATCAAGTGTTCTGCGTCTCAATGCCCAGCTTCCAATCGGGCGTCCATCCCATCTCCCGCCACTGCCGATCCAGGGCCGGTGGGGGGACCCCATTCGCGGGCATGGATGGAGGCGAGAGCATGAACACCGTTCTCCTCTGGGGGTCCCTGCCGCGGTCACAGGTCGTCTCCTGCTCCTCAGGGAACAACCTGAGGAGGCGTGATACGAGTGCGATGCTCTTCAGGGCAAGATCCGGATCGGTCCTCTGTTCACAGAGCTCCTTGAGCTGGAGCATGAGCCAGTTGCGATTCATCGCACCGGCGTCCAGGAGCTCCGTCAGGTGCCTCTGCACCTCAGGTTTCCTCAGGTACTCGGACCCCATGCTCTCAGCGGTCCGCTGTGTGTTCCTCCCGCCCTTGCTCCCCAGCCGGAATGTGCGGCGGGCCGCCTCCGTGGCGTTACCCTTGGCCGCGATGAGGGCCTGGGCGAAGAGACTGTTCTTACTGGGCTGTGAAGGACTCTTGGTCATGGACCCATTATAGACGGCCTGAGTGTCCGGTCACCTGTATGTCTCTTCGATCTGAATCCTACAGATCGTCCAGGACCGCTTGCAGCATGAGATCGAAGAATGCCATCTTCCCCGATCTGATCTCCTCCTCTTTCTCGGGCATTTCGACGATGTCGCCGGTGTTGATGTCGATGAGGACATCATTCTTGGCAAACCAAACGTCGATCCTGCGTATGTACTCCCTCACTGCCATCAGCAAATCAGGACGCACCTCGTATGAGGTATCAACCAAGAAGTGCGGGAGTCTGTGAGCAATGTCTTTCCTGTGCTGATGAATCTCATCGAGGCTGGGGAGATCACCTTCAGACAGAGCACCGTGATCGATCAGCCAGTAACAGCACCTGTAAAAATCACTCAGATACTTCTTGTGCGTGAAGCTCCTTTCGGCACACATCTTTCGGTACTGCTCATCCCATTCCTTGCGATCATTCTTGTAGCATAGGAAACCCTTCACTCCTTCAGTGATGCTGAATTGCAGCAGCTCGTAGGCCGCAAGGAATAATGCGGCCCGAATGAGATTCTTCCGTATGTTCTCAGTGGATAGCTTGGCCGGATCGAATCGCTTGCTTGGCATGGACACTGAAGATAGCACGACGGGGACCCGTTCTGCCTCTTATTCCTCATCATCGAGGAACGCGATGGAGCGCAGCGGTAGGAGGTGCTTCGCCTCCTCGTCGATCTTCTCGTAGTACTTCTGCCAGAGCGAGATCAGATTGCTGAGGTCGATGGCCTCGATGTGGACCGGAGACTTCTGAATCTCCACAAGCGCGTCAGTAGTAAAACCTCCGGAGGAAACGATCAGTCCCACCTCGCCTTCTTTGCGGATCACGCCTAGCAGCTCACGCACAGTCTGCGGACCGCACTTCTCCTGCCGGTGCTTGACCTGCACCTTGATACGCGGAGGTGCGGCTCCGAGCGGGTCCTTGTAGGCAACGATGTCCACGCCGCCGTCTTTGCCCTTGGGGGCCACAAAGGGAATGTGGAAACCCATGGCACGCAGAAGAGCGGCCACGAGGTCTTGAAAGTCGTAGGGATTGAGATTGCGAACGTACTCCTCGATACCCGCCGTAGCGTTCGACTCGGACTGCTCCAGCGTGATGGAATGCGTCGTACTCTCTGTGGGTTCCTCTGTCTCCTCGGGCTCCTGTTCCTTTGGATGCGCTTTCCTCCATTCGTCGTAGGCGACCTTGGCCTTTATGAAGAGATCGGCGGGAGCGAGCTTGGCAGCCTCCTCCCCCTCCGGCGTGATGATCCAGTAGCCTTTCTGCTTTCGGAGCCAGCCAGCCTTCTTCAGATTGATCGAGTAGAAGTGCAGGACGGATTCCCACCGCACGTAGCCGCTCTTCTCGTATCGCGCCAGTTCGTGCTCGTTGAGCTTCAGCTGCCCGCTCAAGCGACCCATTACCTCCTTCGAAGGCAAGGACCCGCCGTGCTCCTTGAGAGTGAGCATGGCCTGTTTCATGTACTCACCGATGCGTTCGTGGGAGATGGTACTCATGGAGAGAGCGTAGCGAGAATCACACCGCTTTGCAGCATTCAGTTTCCGCAATAGTATGGTGCAGAACCAGATGCGATATGCCGCGAAAGCCGAATGGCACCATTATGCTCTTGGCACCGGATCACGTGGGAATAGCACGGAAAGTGATCGATCTTAAAGTAATGCAGCGCTTCCCGATCTTGGATCTGGGTCGGCAATCATGGATGACCAATGTTGATGGGACGCTGACTGACACCAGCCGCTATGAACACCTCTCCATTCCACCAGATTTGAGAGTTCACCTCACAGGAGCAAGGACCGGTGACAGGAAAGACCGTCTCTTCCTCATCGAGCAACCACAAGCACTGCAGGATGGCAGTCTCTCGGGTCCATTGCTGCACCTACTGACGTTCGTCAGCGCTCCGGTCACTACCTATCCGGAACCGAGAAATAGTAGCCAGTCCAACCGGACGTGGCATCAGGCGGCCATCATCATGCTTCCCGCTGATCGGGAGTACTCAGCCAAGAGAACAAGGATGTTCCTTGATCTCTTTGTGCACCAGCAACCGTATGCACCGTCCTTCGCTCTCCACATGCCTATGGCGCAAGCGGAAATGCGACTCCCATTCGGGGAACGGTGCATCCTGGGACCACACTGGTTCCAAGACCTTGTGCGAGGATCGGACATGACGACGCGCTACTTCTTCACGCTGCGCTTTGGGTATTGTGAGATGGCCGTGGACGAGGCTTGTTATATCCACTGCCCGCCGTTGGCAAGATACACCAAGGTAGAACCCGCATGAGGCAGTGATGCTGTTTGAAACAAGACGCACGCTTCGCCGCCCTTCGGCGGCTTAAGCGTGGGCCGCGACGCATCGGCGGCCAGCGCACCAGATGATGACATGGACCCATAAGCGCACCATGACTCCGTTGGAGCCATCAAGACCGGACCGGTTCACTCAAATCGCTCAGGCAATTGCCCGGAGCAGGGCAAACGCACCCTGCAGCTGTCTGAACGTCTCGGTAATCTCGGTTCGCGCGTCATACCAAAGCTCGCCCCACTGGTGAATTCGCACTGAGTCCGAGCACAGCATGCGAAGGACAAAGCCGAAGATCCTGCCTGCCCAGCCGTAGCCTCGCGAATGCGGGGCGAAGGTGGGTGCCCTCCGTAGACCCGCGAAGCGGGCGAAGGAGGGCCGGCAGGTCGATACGAGAGAAACACTTCTGACGGAAACAGCCGACCGGTGGTACCCTCAAACCCGTGAAACCGCACTACGGCGAATTGGCATTCATCCTTTCGATCGGCGCCCTGCAGCCGGCATGCGAGATGCTCTGGGGAACGCAAATGGCCACGTATTACAATGTCGTCGCTGCAATCATCGTCATCGGCTACATCGTCTTTCGTGTCGCACGGTCGGGCATGCGGCTCTTCCGTGACTGGGGACTCAATTTCAATAATTTTTGGCAGTGTCTTCCGCCGTACCTGCTCTTCACCTTCATCGCAGCAATTCTCCTCTCCGGATACGGATGGACCCGGGGGAACACGCTCCCCGTGGAATTCTGGTACGTACTTGCGCTCTACCCGCTCTGGGGAGCGGCACAGCAATTCGTGCTGCAGAATTTCATTACCGCAAACCTCGTGTATGCGGTGCCGTCACTGACGATCCGTTCACTGATCACCGCCACCCTCTTCGCCTGTGCGCATCTTCCTTCCGTGGAGCTGGCCGTACTCACGTTCATTGCGGGGTTTTGCTTCACGTACCTCTACCATTTCTACCGGAACCTTTTCGCCCTCGGTATCGCACACGGCATCCTCGGGGCCCTCGTCTTCCACCTCATTTTGGGGCAGAACCAATGGGAAATTCTTGTGAGGTATTTTTCGTAACGCAGGCGGAAACCGGCTCTGTGGCAGAATGAATGCATGGAATGCCCAAAGAATCATGGATCCGGAATTTGTTTGACACAAGCCAAACTCGTCTTACACTTGCACCGTGAATTTGCGGACTTCCGCCTTCGGCACCTGTGGTGAGCATAGCCGAACCATGATGCACATGATGATGCACCCGCTGCGAGGGCGTAGGTTGGCGTAAATGATTCCCCAACTTGCGAATAAGCCCTCGCCACCCGCGAGGGTTTTTTCTTTCTTATTTTCTTCCCCCTTTATTCCATGGTAGTTCTTCTCCCCGTTGAAGCCCCGGATGGCACTCCTGTCTTCGTGAACCCCGTCGAGGGCCCGCGAACTCCAGAGCAACTCGCCCAGCAGGCCGAAGACGCACGTAATGCCCGCGTGATCGTCAACAACAGGACAGGTGAAGTCCGACGTCAATGCGACGGCATCATACTGCCGCGTTCCACATCAGCAGCCCAAAACACGCGGGAATAAGATTCCTTCGCCCAGCGCTCTGTAGCTGGGATACGTGACGAGTAGGGTCACGGCATGCCGTGACCCTACGCTACGGCGGAACCGGCTCCTCTCGTCTTCATCCTCAAAGACTTCTCAGACGTCCTTAATCCTGATAAGCTCCCACAACGAACTATGGCTGAACCTCAATTCCGCACACCCATCCCCCTTCGCTCCCCGCTCCCGCGAGGAGCTACGGAGGGATCTCGCTGGTAGCTCCACTTCCCCTGAGATTACATGTCAGAACCCTTGTTCCGCACACCGAAAGGCACGCACGACGTCCTCCCCGAGGAACAGCGTTACATGACCTACATCAAGAAGGCCGTGCGTCACCGCGCCCGCCAGGCAGGCTACAAACGCATGGACCCACCGATCTTCGAGGACCGCCGCATCTTTGAGCGCGGCATCGGCGAGCACACGGATATCGTGGAGAAGGAGCTCTTCTCGGTTCTGGGCAAGAAGAATGAGGAACAGACGGATAAGTCGGAATTCGCACTCCGACCGGAATTCACCGCCGGCATGTGCCGCTCGTACATCGAGCACGGCATGCAGCAGCTGCCCCAGCCGGTGGAGCTCTTCGCCATCGGGCCGTGTTTTCGCCACGACCGTCCGCAGAAAGGCCGCTACCGCCAGTTCCACCAGTTCGATCTGGAGGTGATCGGCCTCAAGGATCCCAGTCTCGATGCACAGCTCATTCATGTCGTCGCCAAGATTTTCGCGGATTTGAAGATCCTCGATCGCCTCACGCTGCAGATCAACAACATCGGCACGGCCGAAAACCGCGCGGCCTACGTGCAGTCACTCAAGGATTACTTCATCGGCAAGGAGCGGAACCTGCCGGAACTCGATCGCGAGCGATTGACCACAAATCCCCTGCGGCTCCTCGATTCCAAAGAAGAAGACACGCAGGTCCTTCTCAAAGGAGCTCCGAACTTCGAGCAGTTTCTGAGCGATGAGAGCAAGCAGTACCATGCAACCCTTCTGGAGTATCTGGATGCGCTCGGCGTCACTTATGTTCCCAACTCACGCCTCGTGCGCGGCCTCGATTACTACACCCAGACCGTCTTCGAGTTCTGGGATCAGACGACCGGTGCGCAGAACGCGGTTGGTGGAGGAGGACGCTACGACGGCCTGATCGAGCTCCTCGGCGGCAAGCCCACGCCCGGTGTCGGGTTCGCCGGCGGCATGGAGCGCATCATGTGGCACATGAAAGAGGCAGGCGTTCAGGCGCCTCACAAAGATCAGGTGGATATCTTCGTCGCACAGCTCGGACCCGAGGCAAAGAAGAACTGCCTCCTGCTCATTTCGGATCTGCGCGAGAGGGGCGTGCACACCGTCGGTGCACTCGGGGAGGCAAGCCTCAAGAGCCAGATGCGTCTGGCCGACAAGTTCGAAGCGCGGTTCGCCCTGCTTCTCGGCAAGATGGAAGTGAAGCGCAATACCATCATCCTCAGGGACATGCAGAAAGGTCAGCAGCAGGAAGTGCCCTTCGAGGGCATCGTGGATCACGTGATCACGCTCCTCGGTGAAAAGAATCTGGATACGTACACCTTGAGAGATCAGTTTGCGGGACCGACGGACGACTGAAGAAGGGCGTAGGAATAGGGTGTAGGGCGTAGGGTTACGAAAATTGCGTATTGCTTTTCATGCCATCATCCTACGCCCTACCCCCTACGCCCTAAATATCCAAATTCTTCACCGTCTTCGCTCTCGTTTGGATGAACTTGCGGCGCGGGGCGACTTCGGACCCCATGAGCGTCGTAAAGGTGGCATCGGCCAGCTCGGCGTTGTCCATAGTCACGCGCATCATGCTGCGGGTCTCGGGATTCATGGTGGTATCCCACAGCTGCTCGGGATTCATTTCTCCCAAACCTTTGTACCGCTGAATGTTCGCGCGCGCGGCCTTCTTGGGTTCTTCTTTCTTGACTGCACCCTTGGTGAGCGCCTTCATCTCGTCTGTTTCCTCTGCTGCTTCCGTTTCCTCTGCTTCCTGCATATCCTTCTCCGCCACCCCCCATGCCTTCAGTGTCTTCGCCTTCTCGTCGTCGCCGTAGGCGTAGACGATTTCTTTGCCGCGCTGAATCTTGTAGAGCGGCGGCTGGGCGATGTAGATGCAGCCGGCCTCGATGAGCTCGGGGAAGTAGCGGAAGAAGAGCGTCAGCAGAAGCGTGCGGATATGTGCGCCGTCGACGTCAGCATCGGTCATGATCACCACGCGGTGGTAGCGCAGCCTGGTCAAATCCTTCACTTCGCCGATTCCGACGCCCATGGCGATGATGAGCGACTTGATTTCGTTATTGGCCAGCATCTTATCGAGTCGCGCCTGCTCGACGTTGAGGATCTTGCCACGGAGCGGCAGAATGGCCTGGAATTCGCGGTTACGGCCCTGCTTGGCGGAGCCGCCTGCGGAATCCCCCTCGACGATGAAGAGCTCGGACTCGCTCGGATCGCGACTGCTGCAGTCCGCCAGTTTGCCCGGCAGCGTCATGCCCTCTAATACCCCTTTGCGGATGACGGAATCGCGGGCGGCGCGGGCGGCAAGGCGGGCGCGGGCGGCAAGCGTGCATTTGGCGACGATATCCCGGGCCTCGCCCGGATGTTCCTCGAAGTACTCCGCCAGTTTTTCGTTCACCACCGTCTCGACCGCGGTCTTCATTTCGGCGTTGCCGAGTTTTGACTTGGTCTGCCCTTCGAATTGCGGATCTTTGAGGCGCACCGAAACGATGGCCGTGAGTCCCTCGCGCACGTCATCGGCCGAGAGATTCTCGTCTTTCTCTTTCAGCAGACTCTGGGCGCGCGCATACGCATTGATCGTGCGCGTGATGGCCGCTTTGAACCCCGTGAGGTGATGACCGCCTTCCGTGGTGTGGATGTTGTTGGCGAACGTCGCCACCATCTCTTGGAAGGATTGCGTGTACTGCAACGCCACCTCCACATAACCGTCGGGCGTTTCCTTCTCGAACCAGATGGGCTTGCCGATCACATCGCGCGACGTATTCAGATGCGACACATACGCCGCAATGCCGCCCTCGAAATGGAACCGGTAGAGACGTGGCTGTTTCTGATCCTCTTCAGGCCGCTTCTCGCGTTCATCCAAGAGTGAAACAGTGATGCCGCGGGTAAGGTACGCCTGCTGACGGAGCCGGTTCATGACCGTCAAGAGCGAGAACTCCAGCGTGTCGAAGATCTGTTTGTCGGGCCAGAAGCGGATGAGCGTGCCGCGCTTTTTGGTCTCGCCTTTCGCCTTCACATCCGCAAGCGGCTTGCCACGTTCGTAATCCTGCATCCACACTTTTCCGTCAAGGTAGACCTCCGCATGCATCTTGACGCTGAGCGCGTTCACCACCGAGGAACCGACTCCATGGAGTCCGCCGGAGACCTTGTAGCCGCTGTCGTCGCCGCCGAATTTGCCTCCGGCATGCAGTGTCGTGAGCACGATCTCGAGCGCGGACTTCTTCATTTTGGGGTGAATATCCACCGGGATGCCACGGCCGTTATCCTCCACGCTCACGGAGCCGTCATCATGCAGAATCACCGTAATGAGGTTGGCATGTCCGCCCATGGCCTCATCGATGGAGTTATCCACGATTTCATAGATCAGATGATGCAACCCACGCTGATCCGTGGATCCGATGTACATGCCCGGACGCTTGCGCACGGGCTCCAGGCCTTCCAGAACCTGAATATTCGCTGCGGTGTACTGCTGTTTTGCACTTGCCATATCTTGGTGGATTCTAGTGAGAAGAGACGCCGGTGGCAATGCCGATCAGCTTCTTAGCTTTTTAGCTGATTAGCTTCTTAGGAATGTCGCTACATCATCGCCGACGGTTTGCCATTTTTCCCCAAAAAAGATCAAAAATCACTCTGCCAAAGGACCTTCAGTTCCTTACATAGGCTACACAACTCCAGTTTTCTCTTGCACAATCACCCGAAGATCCTTACCCTCCCTGCGCTATGGCAATCCATGCCCACAGACACGGCGATGAGTCCAATGACCGTATTCAACAGCGGTTTAAAGGACAAGTGCAACGTACGGGGATCTTGAAGCTCCTGCGCGAGCGTTCCCGCCTGAAGAAAACGCCCACGAAGCGCATTCTCCGCATGCGCGCACTCAAGCGTGAGGGCTACAGGGCAGCAAACCGCAAGAAGAAGTTTTATTCGAATATGTGAATAACGGTACAACGTTTGGTTGGTTTGCTTGTTTTGCGAAGAACATTGGAAATCGGGATTCAGACCAAGGATTTTTTCCTCTGTCCGATTCCCTATTCCCGAATTCTGAATCCCCGGCTCCTACCGGCTCTTCGCACTCAAGATCGCAATCGCCTTCATCATCTGCTCATCGCGTTCCGCCGTGGGTACGGCGGTGTCCGGTGTCACCCCCACGCCATCGATCTTGTTGCCAAGGGGCGACAGCCATTCGGCAATCGTGAGCTTGAGGCTGGATTTATCGCTGAATTCCAGCACCTCCTGCACCGTACCTTTGCCGTACGTCTGCTCACCGACAATGGTCGCACGCTTGGTATCCTGCAGAGCCGCAGCCACGATCTCGGATGCGGAGGCCGATCCGCCGTTCACGAGCACGACAACCGGAACGGATGCATCGATGGTCGGCTCATCCTCCGTGTGTTCCATGCGCTCGCCCGAGCGCGAACGAATGGTGACCACAGAAGATCCTTTGGGCAGGAAATTGCTCGCGACAACGGTTGCGGCGTTCAAAAGTCCTCCGGGATTATTGCGCAAATCGAGGATAATCCCCTTGGGACCCTGATCCTGAATGTGTTGCATCTGGGGCCGCAGATCGGTCTCGGAGAGCTTGCCGAACTGCATCAGCTTCACCACAGCGATTTCCCCCTGCCATTTGATATCGATCTCGGGCACTTTGATCGTGTCACGCGTGACCTGCACATCAAACTCGGTACCATCGCGGCGGATGCGCAACTTCACAATCGATCCCTTTGGGCCGCGCACCAGATCCACCATTTCCTCTTCCGTAAGATTCAGAATGCTCTTGCCGTCCACGGCAATGATCTGGTCATTGGGCTTGAGCCCCGCCTTCTCGGCCGGCGAATTCGAGAGCGGCGTGGTGATCGTCAGCACCCCCTCCCGGGCCTCCACCTGCGCACCGATGCCCGATACTTCCCCCTGAATGCGCGACTGGAATGCGCGGGATCCCGCAGGCCGGTAGAACGTGGAGTACGGATCGCCGAGACTTTTCACAATCGCTTCGGCTGCTGTGTAGCCGGCGTCTTCCGCATCGATCTTGTCTGAATGGAGATAATCCTCCTCAATGATCTTCCACATTGCCTCCAGAATCTGCGCTTTCGGCAATGCACTCGTGCCGGTGGCCTGCGTTTTACCGGACGTGAAACGAATCTCGACCGTGGGAATATCTTTCGTTTCATCCTGCTGCTCCCCTCCCTGCCCCAGTACTTTACGAAGGAACAGACGCGCCTCCTTGCCTGTGAGCACCTCCGCTACTCCAAAGAGCGAGCCCGATCGCGGTTCCATCCAGCCATGATCCACCGCCACCTGCACCGCTTGGCCAAGGGCGTCACTGGTTCGTGCATCGCGGTACTGGGTCGCAGCTTTGGCCGTGAGATGCTGTAATGCCACCGTCACCTCCAGTGCCTGTCCGCGGGTAATGGGTTTGCCCGCGTAGAGTTCTGAACCGAACGTATCGAGCGCTCCGGCCGCATACGCCGCCTTCACATACTGCTCGAGATCTTTCGGCACGCGCTGATACGGTAAAACCGCTTTCGTGCCTCCCGTAATCCCCAAGACTTTCACTGCTGCGCGGACAAATTCTCCGCGGCTCACCTGTGCGCTGTCGGCCATGCGCAACACATCCGCGACCGGTACGGCGGCGCTCACTGCGAGCGGCAGCACTATCAATCCGATGAAGAGCAAAAAAGATTTCACGGGAGAACGGAGGGCGCGCATGAAGAAGGGGGAATGACGCGAGGACGTGAGATATCTATCACTCCTCGAAAAGCGGAAAGAATGTTAGCGATGAAGCCTGGATACCACAACGTGAAGGTTAAGGAGTACAAAGAATGCAAGGAGTACAAAGAGTAGGAAGAGCAAGAGAAAAGAAAGACATGCGAAAAAGGAGACGCATCTCCCACGTTCTTTTCCTTCGTCTTCTTTGTACTCTTTGTACTCTTCATTCTCTTCGTCCTTCGTCCTTTTCCCTTCGTCCCTTCTTCGTCATCCCGCCCGTACGAACGTATCTGTCACAACGAGCTGCCCGTGCTCTTTATTGTTTTCATTGCGGAACAGGAGCGCACTCAGGATCCAGAACCCACCCAAAACATAGAAGAGTGACGGAATGAGAATAATGGAAACCAGATGGAGGGCAGATCCGCTCGGCTGTCCGAAGAGTTCGCCCAATGTAGTGGGATTGCCGGGCAGCAGATCAGGCAGCGACACCATGAAGTTAAAGAGACCATGGAGAACGACGGCAATGGAAAAACCTGTGATCATCATCTGCCGGCGGAAGACCGCCTTTTCGGGCAGTCTGAGGAATGCCCATGCCATACCCGCAAGCAGAGAAGTCTTGCCCTTGCGTCGGGCCTCCTCGAGGGTCGGCTCCGCAAAAATGGCAAGCCCGAGGAAGTAACCCAAAACTCCGGTGGAGACGATGTGCACCATCGTCGTCAGGATGGACCGCCCGATGACATTCCCGATGAAACTGCCCCAATCCGCCGTGGAGGGGGCGAGCAGATATTCGCGCACGAATCCGACGAAGTATGTGGGATTGATGATGTTCTCCGCGAACGCGAATCCGATCGCCACGATGATGCCCAGTTCCACCACATCATTGATGCTGCGGAAAAACTCCGTTCCGCTCTTGCGCAGGACCCAGAACTTGCTGCTCTCCTCGATCAGGCCGACCAGCAGAAATGCCAGAAGTGTCGAGAGCAACGTATTCTGCACGGACGGTCCCTGCGTGATCGTCCCGGTCACGAGAGCACTCGAAGACCGCGTAAAATTTTCGGGAACAATTTTGAAGAGCAGAAACTGCAGTTCTATGCCGCGGCGCACGAGCGCATCGTAGAAGAGGATGGGTGCCGTTGAGAGCATGCCCGAGAAGAACATGAGCAGCACCAGACTCATGCGCTCCCAGTGATACTTGAGAAAGAGCGCGCACCAGATGACGGCCGGAACGAGGGCCACCCCGATGGCGAGCAGGTGTGCCGTGCGTTCGACGCCGACTTCCTGCCACAACAGATGAAAGACGACCCAGAAGATAAATGTGCCGAGCATGGCCGCCTTGATGTGCGCAATCCACGGACCGAAGAGGAACCTCCATGCCAGAGCGATCCCCACGACGCCAAGCGCGGAGAGGAACGCATCGGGACTCTGCGTGGAATTGAGGAGCGTGCGCTCGAACCCGATGAGCACAAAGCTCAGGATGGTGCCGAGCACGACGGCAAACATGTACTCCTTGGCATGGC
>Ga0247841_10006374_pt1 | contig 18285 bp, 12 predicted proteins | sample LaCruzMarch2015__2_FD_192410 | JGI IMG/M metagenome (GOLD analysis project Ga0247841, IMG submission 192410) | Freshwater microbial communities from meromictic Lake La Cruz, Castile-La Mancha, Spain - LaCruzMarch2015_18m | ecosystem: Environmental > Aquatic > Freshwater > Lake | place: Spain... | reverse complement strand
GAATAACGGGTTGTGCCTATGGCACATTATTTTCCGTGTTTGTTCTGCTTTTTTTACCAAGCGGTTATGCCTACGGCATATTCAAATTTGCGTAACATCAGTAAATAACACAAAATGCAATGACCCCGTAATTTTACAGTTTTAAACAACCTCTTATTAACAGATTAATTATTTAATCAGGCAATGACAGTAAAATCAATTAATACAATCGTTTTTATAGGTGCGGGAAATGTGTCCATGCACCTTGCAAAAGCATTGAAAAGCGCCGGCAAATCAATATTGCAGATATATGGTCGCAGTAAATTATCAGCAATGGATCTCGCGAAAAAAGTGAATGCTTCTTTTACCTGTGATATTTCGAAGGTGAATTCTAATGCTGATCTTTATATTATTTCTGTTTCCGATTCTTCACTTCCTGTGATAGCATCTGGGTTGAAGATAGCTGACAACCTTATCGTGCATACATCCGGCTTTCATTCGATGGAAGTGATAAAGAAAATTTCAAAAAATATTGGCGTATTTTACCCCGTACAAACATTTACAAAAAATCGTGCTGTCGATCTTTCTCATGTTCCGTTTTGCATTGAAGCAAATTCAAAAGAAAATCTGCAAATATTGGAAACCCTTGCCGGTAACATTACATCTGATGTCAGACAAATTGATTCAATACAAAGAAAAAAGATTCATCTGGCTGCAGTTTTTGCCTGCAACTTTGCGAATTACTTGTACCATGTTGCAGGTGAAATATTGAAAGAAAACGATATTCCTTTTAATATTCTCAAACCTCTCATTATGGAAACTGCCGTCAAAGTAATGGATCAAAATCCTGTAGATGTACAGACCGGACCTGCCCAAAGAGCTGATTTGACTGTAATAGAGCAACATCTTAAAATGCTTAATGAAAAAGAATATTGCGAGTTATATGAAATAATAAGTAGGCAGATTATTAAAACGAAAAAATAGCTTTTTGCTCGTAACTTTTTTTGCTTTTCGTTCTTTTATTTATGTATATTTGTAAAGAATCTGTTCTGAAACCATTTAATAACCTTTTAATATACGCAACTATGAAAAAGCAATCACATTTTACCTTGGTTTTAATTGCAGTTTTATTTACCGGATTAATCGTTTCATGTGAAAAAGATAGCGATAATGTAAATAATAACAGCAATAATAACAGCAATAATAATAGCAATAATAATAACACAACTGATAATTACCCATGGATGAAAGTAGGCAACGAATGGAGGTATGATTCATACAATGTGATGCTCACCGATACTCTTACTGATGCGGCTATAAAGCTAATTGTCAGGCAGCTTTCATCAAACTCTTTCGTATTTAGAATGTATAATTCGGTTTCAAATGATTCCGGAGTATATGTTGTTTCCAATGACACTCTTTATGTTCAGTCATATAATTATGGAGTGCTTTCAGCCAAACAGAAGTTATACTATATTGGTATGCACACGGGCGACCAATGGATTACAAACAATGGAAGTTATACATGTACTCAAACAGTTTTATCGGTGAATGATGTTGTAACAACACCATTGGGTACCTTTACCTGTTACAGGGTGAGCTCGCAGGCATCAGGAGTTACAGGACATAATGAAACATATTACGATGTAGAGAACCATGTTGGCGAAATAAAAGGCAATACCTACCTCTCTTCCGGAACGGACAGCTTGGTTCAATCGGTATTCCTCCGGCAGAAGAACTTTTGAGGTAAAGTAATTTTTCCCGGCTGATCAAAAACCTGTTATACCAATGTTCGTTTTTGCATTCATGCAATAGTTTTTTTAAATTTATGTTTTTTGTATTAGTATATTTGACAAAAATTTAAATTGCATGATAGTAAATGTATTAAAACTTATCCGATATCCTAATCTGATTATAATTGGTCTTACTCAATATCTTTTCCGGTATTGTATCCTTTTTCCTATAATGAAGCTGGAGCATATTGAGCCTGCAATGAGCCACATAAATTTTGCTCTGCTAGTGCTTTCTACCATTCTGATTGCAGCAGCCGGTTATGCCATTAATGATTATTTTGACATTCGTAGTGATAGAATTAACAGGCCTGACAAGATCATCGTCGGCAGGTTGTTGTCACGAAGAATAGCCATACTTTTCCATACGATTTTTAACATTATTGCAATACTATTGGGCATTTATGTTAGTTACAAAGTAGGCTCGTTCAAGCTTGGAGCCATCAATATTGTAATTTCAATTCTTCTTTGGCTGTATTCTGTTAAATACAAGGCATATTTTTTGGTTGGAAATATTATTATTTCTTTTGCAACAGCCATGACCATTATAGTGATCTTGTTGTTTGATATATCTGCACTTCTTTCGTCAGGACAAATGATCATTACGAATAAGAGTTTATTAGAGTTTTTTTTATGGATCTACCTTCTTTTTGCTTTTATGATCTCATTAATCAGAGAGATTATTAAAGATATCGAGGATATTGAAGGTGATAGAAAGTGTGGATGTTCTACCATTCCCGTTGTTATTGGAATACCTAAAACAAAAATAATATTGCTTTGTTTGATTGCGATATCTGTAGTTGCATTGTCTTATATATCCTACCTTTCAAACATACAACATCTTAAAATTATATTCTGGTATCTGAATATTATTGTGATTATTCCTTTTATTTATATGGGGTATATAATTTATATCTCGAAAAATAAAGCTGATTACGGTTTTCTCAGCAATGTTGCAAAGTTTATTATGCTTGCAGGTGTATTATCGATGACGTTGATTTTTAATTGGATTTGATATATACTGCAAACGTGTATTAGTTGGCATTCTTTACTAATCCCAACGAAGTACGAATTTTGTACGAACTTACAAATTTCGTAGTTCGTAGTTTCGTAACCGTTCGTATTTCGGTGGGTTAATAAAACGCAAATTATGACCATTCAAAGTATAAAAAAATGCTTTCCAAAAAATTAAAAGATTATAAAATTATTCTTGCTTCTAAATCACCGCGGAGACAGCTTCTTCTTAAAGGCCTTGATATTCCTTTTGAAATAAAATTAAAAGAGGTTGACGAAACATTTCCTCCGCATCTGAAAAGGGAAAATATTGCACTTTTTCTATGCACATTGAAAGCTGCTGCATTTGATGATGAATTAGATGATAAAACGCTTGTAATTACTGCTGATACTATTGTCTGGATAAATGAGCAGGCGCTTAATAAACCAAAAGATTATAATGATGCAGTAAATATTCTCACTCAACTTTCAGGTAATATGCATGAAGTAATTACCGGTGTGTGCCTGAAAACAAAGGAAAAGACTTATTCATTCTATGCTTTGACAAAAGTTTTTTTTAAAAAACTGTCGCAGGAAGATATTGAATATTATGTTACCCATTACAAACCTTATGACAAAGCCGGTGCTTATGGAGCGCAGGAGTGGATAGGGTATGTGGCTATTGAGCGGATAGAAGGGTCATATTTCAATGTTATGGGGTTGCCTACACGATTGCTTTATGAAGAACTGTTGAAATTTTAAATTTAATTTTCTTTCCTTTCCTTTGTTGAATTTATTCTGTATTTTTACAAAAAAAATAATATTATCAAATCATTTATAAAACGGAGGTTATTATGAATTTAATTATTTATGTTGTTGTTGCAATTGTGTTAATTTTCTTTTCAGGCATAAAGATCGTCAGGCCAACGGAAAGAGGTCTGATCGAAAGATTAGGAAAATATTATCGTTTTGCCAGTCCCGGTTTTCATTGGATTATTCCTGTTATTGAGAAAATGTTTCGTGTAAACATTACTGAACAGATGGTAAATGCCGAATCGCAGGAAATAATAACCAACGACAACCTGAATGCCAGTGTGGATGCTCAGGTTTATTTCAAAGTGAAGATGGATGAAGAAAGTGTTAAAAGTTCAATTTATAATGTTAATAATTACAAATGGCAGATAGTTAATCTTGCCCGTACTACATTAAGAAATATTATCGGTACTCTTACATTAAAGTCTGCCAATAGTGAAAGAGGTAAAATAAATGCAGAATTGCATAAAACTCTGCTTCAGGAAACTCATAGCTGGGGTATTGAGATAGTACGTACAGAATTGAAAGAGATAGATCCACCTAAAGACGTTCAGGAAACCATGAATAAAGTGGTAAAAGCCGAAAATGAAAAAATAGCAGCTATTGACTATGCAACTGCAGCGGAAACAGTTGCTGATGGAACAAAACGTGCAAAGATCAAAGAAGCCGAAGGATATAAGCAATCAAAAATACTTCATGCCGAAGGTGAAGCCGAAGCGATAAAACTAGTTAATGAGGCGGCTGATAAATATTTTACAGGTAATGCGCAATTGCTGAAAAAACTGGAAACACTTGAAGCATCACTTTCAAACAACGCGAAAATTGTAATTCCCACAGGATCGGAATTAGTGAATATCATTGGCGAAATGGCAGGAGTCGTTCCGCTGAATATGAATAAGAAAGAAAAATAATTCTCATTTTTGTAAATTACGGCGGTTGTCTTATGGCAACCGTTTTTTTTTTAAGCTTAAAGATGAAAAATATTTTATCTTTGTTTCTTTAAGAATGTGAAATGGAAAATGAAAACAAAGAATGAAAAAACCCCGGTGATATTAGTCACTAACGATGACGGCATCACGGCGCCGGGCATCAGGCATCTGATAAAACTGATGCGTACCATTGGAGATGTAGTTGTAGTAGCACCTGATAAACCTCAGTCGGGAATGGGACATGCTATTACTATTGCCACACCTCTTCGGTTAGAACGTGTGGTGATTGACGAAAAACACACAGAATACAATTGCAGCGGAACACCTGTAGATTGTGTAAAACTGGCTGTGACTAAAATATTGTTTGGCAAACCCGATCTGCTCGTTTCAGGAATTAATCATGGCTCCAACGCTTCCATCAACTTGATTTATTCAGGTACTATGTCAGCTGCTGTTGAAGGCGCTATTGAAAATATTCCGAGTATTGGTTTCTCTATACTGGATTATTTCTTCGATGCCAATTTTACACCTGCCGACACGCATATACTATCCATTGCCCGCAAAGTGTTGAAGAACGGCCTTCCCGAAAGGACCTGCCTGAATGTGAATATTCCAATGACAAAAAAAATAAAAGGAATAAAAGTATGCCGCCAGGCTCTTGCATCTTGGGCTGATAGTTACGACGAACGCAAAGACCCGCATCATAAAAAATATTATTGGCTTACCGGTGATTTTGTTAATAATGATAAAGGAAAAGATACTGACGAATGGGCGTTAAAAAATGGTTATATATCAGTAGTCCCTGTACAGTACGATTTTACTGCTCACCATGCTATTTCACAAATTAAAAATCTTGAAAAATGAAAAAAATATTGAAACAAGATAATTTTTTAATGGGAATCATTATGGGAGCGGTCGTTCCATGGATACTTTTCGGAATATTATATTACCTGAATGTTTTCATCGGTTCGTTTCACTATGATGTTGCTTTTCTGCGCATATCCACCTTACAGTTAATTGCTATCGTAGCGAATGTGTTTTTTCTTCGCTATTACTTGACAACGCTGAAGTTCGACAAAACAGGCAGGGGAGTGCTGCTTGTTACGTTCATATATATTCTTGCCTATTTCGTGAATGATTACCTGATTAAATAATCGTAATTAATCAGTACTTAGAGTGCCTAAAATTTGGATTACTTAAAGTTTAAAAAATATGGATAGAAATAAATTCAATTTAGGCAACTCAAGGCACTTATTCGTTATAAATAATCAGTCATGAGATATTATATTATAGCAGGAGAGGCATCAGGCGACCTTCATGCATCAAATCTGATGAAGGAACTAAAACAGTTGGATAAAATGGCTGATTTCAGATGTTGGGGGGGCGACCTGATGAAGGCTCAGAGCGGCCAATTAGTGAGACATTACAAAGACCTTGCATTTATGGGTTTTGTAGAAGTGTTGATGAATATTGTTACGATCATAAAAAATATTAAATTTTGCAAACGCGATATCATGCAATACAAACCCAATGCATTGATACTCGTAGATTATCCGGGATTCAATATGAAAATAGCCGGATTTGCAAAGAAAGCAGGGATAAAAGTTTTTTATCACATTTCACCGCAGGTATGGGCATGGAAACAAGGGCGGGTGCATAAGATAAAGAAATTCATTGACAGGATGTTTGTGATACTGCCATTCGAAAAGGATTTCTATAGGCGATTTGATTATAATGTTGACTTTATAGGCCACCCACTTCTCGATGCTATTACTGATCTCTCAGGTAAAATTAAAAATGCTGATTTTAGAGAAGTGCATGGTCTTGATGAAAAGCCTATTGTTGCAGTGCTCCCAGGAAGTCGCAAACAGGAGATCATAAAGATGCTTCCGGTAATGTTGACTGTTATTGAAAAATTTTCGGATTATCAGTTTGTTGTAGCCGGTGTAAATTCATTGCCGGCTGAGTATTATAATAACATCTGCAAAGGTTATAAAGTAAAACTGATCTTCGGAAACACCTATCAATTGCTTGCAAATGCGAAGGCTGCACTGGTAACATCCGGGACAGCTACACTTGAAACGGCATTGTTTGGGGTTCCTGAAGTTGTGTGTTATAAAGGGTCTCCGATATCATTTATGCTTGCAAAAAGTCTTGTAAAGGTTAAATATATCTCATTAGTGAATCTTATCATGGATAAAGAAGTTGTGAAAGAATTGATACAACAAGATTTTAACAGCAAAAACCTTACAGCGGAATTATCGAAGATACTTGCTGATGATACACGTATTGAAATGATACATGAATTTTCAAAACTGGAAAAGATGCTTGGCGGTAGCGGCGCTTCGGCGAAAACAGCTCAGATGATCATTGATTCACTGAAATAATAATTCTTTATTATTTTTATGTTCAAATTGAAATACATTTTAATATTTTTGCTTATTTCACTTGTAAACTGCGTGTTTGCTGTTGATTTTGATGTGCGTATTTTTAGCGGCACCGAGTTGAAAATGGTTATGATCACACCTCTTTCAGGTAAATATGTTATTTATAATGACAATAAAAAGATAGCTGATCTTTATAAAAACAATTCCGTAGAACTTGTTGCAAAGGATGGGAAAATAAGTGTTACCAAGCAAGGTGAAAATCTTGGTGCATATTCAGCAATTATTTTTTCTGCAGAAGGGTTTTTGAACACTTTTATGATAAAGTCCGTAGATCCTGATATTAAGGAAAGAGTGTATGATGATGGTATAAAAATTTCGGCAGATAGCGGTTTCTTAAAAGTAATCAACAAAGTGGAGTTGGAGCATTATGTTGCCGGAGTGGTGGAGTCCGAAGGAGGGATTAAAAAGAACCTTGAATTTCTGAAAGTGCAGGCCATCATATCACGTACTTATGCCATCAGTAACCTGCGTAAGCATATAAAAGAGGATGGTTATAATTTCTGCGATAATGTGCATTGTCAGTTATATAAAGGGAGGTGTATCAACAGCTTGATCATGATGGCTACATCGCAAACTGCAGGAGACATTATTATTGATAAGTCAAACAAGCCGATATCTGCGGCGTTTTTTTCGAACTGCGGCGGGCAGACAGTAAATTCCGAAGATGTGTGGTCTATTACTACTACTTACCTGAAATCTGTGAAAGATACGTTTTGTCTGAATCAGTCGCAGGCAAAATGGGTGAAGAAGATTGTTACAAAAGAATGGCTTGATTACCTGTCTTCAAAATTTAAATATCCTGTTAATGATTCAGCTATGGCTTTGAAAGCTACAACATTTACACAAATTTCAAGAAAGATAAATTTTGATGATAACCCAAATATTCCATTGAAAACAATTCGTAACTACTGGAAATTAAAGTCAACTTTTTTCAGTATTCAAAACATTGGAGATACACTTATTTTTAACGGAAGAGGTTATGGGCATGGTGTGGGATTGTGCCAGGAAGGCGCCATGCACATGGTAGATATTGGCTGGACATTTAAAAAAATCATCAATTATTATTATATTAACGTAACAATTATTAATATTTCAGAATTGAAATCACAGTAAATTATTTGCCTTGAAGAATGTCTGGAACCAATTACCCCTTCTCCGAATATTAATACCTTTCATAGCAGGAATACTTGCTTCGTTTAAATTGGATATCGATCTGACAATATCGCCTATTGTGTTTATTTCGTTTGGTATATTTATCAGTCTTTTCATCTTATTATACAAACGGATAATCGGTCACTACAGTAATAGATGGATATTTGGGTTGTTCGTGAATGTTTTGCTTTTTCTGTTTGGGTATGAAATGACAAACAGTAGTAATGTAAAAAATCGTCCCGCCGATTTCAGTCATTTCCGGTCAACTGCTGATACGGTAATTGCGACTATTTCTGAGTACGTAAGCGAAAGAGATAATTCGTACAAAATAGTTCTTGAATTCAATGCAGTTAAAAGGAATGACAAATGGATACCTGTTAGCGGAAAAACCATGACTTATTTTGCAAAAGATAGCCTTGCAAAAGAATTGCAGTATGGCGATCAGCTTATCATTGCTGCGAATTTTACCGATGTGAGAGCGCCACAGAATCCGGGCGAATTTAATTATAAGCGATACCTTGCCTTAAAATCTGTGCATACGCAAGGATTTGTGAAATCAGGAAAATGGTTAACTCTGAATCATGAAAAAGGAAACGTTATAAAATCTATAGCACTGAAGATTAGAGAAAAATTCCTCAGGATATTTGAAACCAATAATATCACTGGCGATGAATATGCTGTGGCAGGAGCACTTATATTAGGATATACGGATAAAATAGATGCGGATTTAATCAGCATTTACCAGGGAACAGGAGCGTTGCATATATTGAGTGTTTCGGGTATGCATGTCGGTGTGGTTTTTATTGTTTTGAATTTTCTGCTGGCATTTCTCGACAGATTTAAAAGGGGAAAATATATTAAATCAGCGCTTCTTATTCTGTTAATCTGGTTCTATGCTGCTATTACAGGTTTTTCGCCTGCGGTGAACAGGGCTGTAGCTATGATCACATTTGTAATTGTTGGTAAAGCATTTGGAAGAAACACGAATATCTACAATACGCTTTCTGCTTCAGTGTTGTTGCTGTTGATCATCAATCCTCTTCTTATTGCAGATGTGGGTTTTCAGTTGTCGTATATTGCAGTGCTTGGTATTGTGATGCTTCAGAAAAAGATATGCAAATTATGGGTGCCGGGCAACTGGCTTCTAACCCAGGTATGGATGATAGTTTCTGTTTCCATTGCCGCCCAACTTGCTACATTCCCGCTGGCAATGCTTTATTTTCATCAATTTCCAAATTATTTCCTTCTCACAAACCTTATCGTTGTCCCTTTATCGAATTTTATTATTTATTGCGGGATGCTGGTTTTGTTTGCATCTCCGTTCGGTTTCCTGGCGGAATTGTTTGCAAAACTGCTGGTATATATGGTGTATGGACTTAATGAATCCATCCGTTTTATTGAAGCGATGCCTTATTCTGCTATTAAGGGAATACAGATAAGTACTCTGGAAACCATTCTTCTGTATTTCGGAATGATCTTTCTTATTTATTATTTTATCGATAAAAGAAAACTTTTTCTGAAAATGGCATTTATTTTCGCCATCATATTTTCATCGTCCGTTGCTGTAAAATGTTATTATTCTGTAAAGCAAAAAAACATTATTATATACAACATAAAGAAATCATCTGCCATTGATTTTATTGATGGCAGGGAGCATGTGCTGATCAGCGATTCAGCGCTTATAAAAAGTCAGAAAGATATTGCTATGCACATGCAAAATAATTGGTGTGGTATGCAGCTGAAAGAACCGGAAAATATTTGCGAAAAAAAATTGAGCAATCTGAAGTTTACCTTTAATAAAAATTCACTCTTTATTTCAGGGAGGTTTATCCAGTTCTATGATAAACGTTTTGCATTGGTGGATGAAAAAAATTATAGAAATACAACTGATGATCCTGTTTATGTGGATTACCTTATTATTTCCGGTAATATCAAAGCAGAGATCGGTGAATTATTAGATTCCTTTAAACCAAAAATGATAATCATCGATTCGTCCAATTCATTAAGAAAATCTGAAAAGTGGATAAAAGAATGTGCCGAATTGAATATTCCCTGTTATTCGGTAGTAAAATCAGGAGCTTTTGATATCAGCATTTAAGCCCATTTCCAATATTTACTTCCATGATAATATTTCGTAATTCAACCGGAAATTCGATGATTTGCCATGCCGCCTATTGTTTTCCCTTCAAATCGGTTTCTTTGATCACAGGTATTGGTTTTATAATGTCCTTTTGAAAAAGCCCCCTGTGTAAACGAAAAGAAATAACAAACAAGAAACACAAATCTTAATGGTTATAATAATTTTATAACAAATTTATGAAATTATTTCTGATGAAAATAAAAATTCACCGACATTCGCGCGTATGCATGAACGATGAAATGAAGCATTTTTTTATGGTAAAAAACTGTGTTAACCTAAACTGTTTACCACGTGAAATTATTTTGTTTCACTGTGGTTAAAAAGCCCGAATACACCGCACATAGCAAGCGTTGGTCTTACCGTCGTCCCAGTACTGAGCGCCATCGCTGAAGCCCTGGTCCCAAGCGTAGGTTGCACTGGACTCCGATGAACTCCAATAGCCGCCAGCAGCAAAACTTCCAACCACGTTTTTATGCAAATATATTTGGTTTAATTCATCCTTTGACGGAAGATACCAGTCGGAATATCCATTTATTGTTGTACCATTTCCACATAATCTTGCTGCAATTCCTGCTGTTGTACAACCTGCTATTATAGCATTTGTATTTGCAAGACCTGTTCCGATTACTATTCCTGATGCGCCTACCAATCCTGTAGCTCCGGCACAACCCGTTGCCCACGCCCCACCTCCTCCTTGGTCGCTTGTTGCGGCTATTAAGCCGTGTGGTACACTTGCACTGTAACCAGGATCTCCGCATTGTAAAACGTAAACTACTATGCCCCCTTGATGGCTTTGACCTATAAAAGGAAGCGATGGACCCCAAGTAGGTACATTATTGCAATAGCCTAATATTTGACCATTTGTTCCGGGAATTACATTAACCCATGCACTGCCATTCCAATAGAGCATTTGACCAGAAGCAGTACCCACCTGAAAAGTTCCTGTTGTTCCTGTTGCTCCTGTAACACCTGTCGAGCCGATTGTTCCTGTTGCTCCTGTTGGTCCCATACCTGAGCCTGTCGGACCGGTTGCACCTGTAGTTCCGGTTGTGCCGTTAGTTCCTGATGTGCCTGTTGCACCCGTTGGACCGGTTGGTCCCATACCTGAACCTGTCGGACCTGTTGCTCCTGTATTTCCGTTAGTACCTGTTGCACCGGTCGGACCCGGCACAGTGGAATTAGCTCCGTTAGTTCCTGTTGCTCCTGTGACACCTGTTGCTCCTGTGACACCTGTTGCACCAGTAACACCTGTAGCGCCAGCAGAACCAGTAGTGCCTGTAACACCGCTGGCACCACCTGCATTGGCAGCATACATGGCAAAAGGTACTGCTAATAATTTGGCAGTACCCATGTCGGTATACGTTGTACCTCCCGCGGGATCCATTTCTACCTTTAACCAGTAATTACCGCTACTCCAGGTGATGGTATTAAACGCACCGCTTAATACGGACCCTTGCCCTATTGCTACCGTAAACAAGCCAAACTGGTTAGTGGTTGGTGTATGCCTCTCCGAATACACCAATATTCCAGGTGAAAAACCTTGCAGTATAGATATTTTTACGGCAATTCCCTGATTTGCCATAAGTGTGCCTGATGCATCCCGTGCAACAGCTTGATAATTGAATGCCTGAGGCACCTGTGCGCTTAATTCGCCAACCAGCAACATTAGCGCACTTAATAATGTAATAATTGTTTTTTTCATAATTTTTAAATTTAGGTACCTCTAATCTGCCACGGCGGACAGGCAAGAGTGGACTATATTAAATGTGCAATCGGTATTATTTTATAACAACCATCTTCCGTATTTGTTTGTATTTGCCGGATTCTAAACTATAAAAGTAAATCCCCTGCGATAGTGATGATGATGAAAATTCAATTTCATGCTTTCCTGCATTCATTGTTTTGTCAGCTATGGTGGATATAAGTTTTCCGTAAACATTATAAACAGCTATTTTTACAGGCGCTTCGTAAGGTAACTCAAAAACTATTTGCGTGTTATCCGAAAAAGGGTTCGGATTATTCTGGTATAGAATGAGCGAAGGATTATCTGAGTCATATTCATTTATTCCTACCGTTATAGTGGCTTGTTTCAGTACTATTTCATCGTTGGGATCAAATATTAAAGTATCGGGTTGCTTATTGAAGGTGAAAGAAAATAATTGATTATTCTGGTCATTTATTACTTTCACAATAGTATCACTTCCGTTTAAAAATAGTATTTTAAATTCTATCGGCATCTTGAAAAAGTCGGCATTGGTCTGTACCTGATTTGCAGTAAAATTAACTGTCCATGTTCCATTATAATTGTTAACGATATTGTAAACATTAGCATATACGGGATGATTGGGATAGTGCAGCCATTCATTAAAAAACCAGTCGAGGTTTTGCCCGCAAACCTGGTTTATTTTAGTAATAAAATCAGGTATTACAATAGATTTATATTTAAAATCAACAGTGTCGGAAGCATATTGCTTCAGGGATTCAAAGAACAATGAATCACCAACTGTGTATCTTAACATGTGAAGAACGCAGGCTCCTTTACAATAGGTTACAGCATAATTAAATAGTTCGTTAGGCGGCGGGGTTGTGATTGCCCAGTCAGGATTTGCGATTTCCCATCCCGGATTACCGGTAAGGTAGTTGTTTGCATCATTATCAATATAGTTTTTGTATTGGGCATATCCGCCGGTATGTTCTGCCCATAAAGCTTCATTGTAAGTAGCGAATCCTTCATTCAGCCAGATGTCTGACCATGTACCGCAGGTTATCATATCGCCGAACCATTGGTGAGCGAATTCATGCGAAATAATTGATGAGTACCAGCAATTCGGACAAATACTTGTCAGTGTCTGGTTTTCCATACCTCCCCATGGAAACTGCGTGTCTACGCTTGCGAAGCCATTCTTTTCAAAAGGGTATTCACAAAATATGGTAGAATAAAAATTTGTCATATCAACGATAATATTTTCAATAGATGCCGGATTTTCGCCGGTATTATAATAAAACCTGATAGGCACTTTTACGGAAGTATCGGAAATCGTAGGCCAGTAAACAATATCAAGGTTGTAACCAACTTTTGAAGTAACTACCGTCAGATATGTCGCAACAGGATCCCTGCTTACCCAATGGTACCATATTGTATCGGCAATATGAACTGAATCCTGCAATCTGCCGTTTGAACCTAATAGAACATTATCGGGAACTTTTGCTGTAAGGTCAAGCAATGCTTTATCGGATGGCTTATCCCAACATGGAAACCATTTTCTTGCACCTTCAGGTTCACAGTCGGTAAAAACAATGCCATTGCCTGTATAAAATGCACCATCAGAAACATCGAGGTGATGGTAATATATTTTCACATCAGTGATTTCGCCGGGAGTATAGGTGTCGTTGAGAGAAATGTTCAGGATATTATTGGTGTGTGAAAAAGAAACGCCCGAAAGTCTCACAGAATCAATGGCAATCGAAGTGTTTACCGCATTCAGCCTGATGGAATTCAATGCCGAATCAGCTTTGAAAGTTATTATTACACTGGCATTGTATGAATGCGGATAAGGATTCTTATAACAATTATAAAGATCAAGATTGAGTGTATATTTTAATACATCAAAAGAATGTTTGGGTGAGTTTGTTGATTTATCCGGAAGAAAATCTTTATGATGAATTTTATTCTGGTAACATTGCCATGAACCTTTTGATTCAATGGATATTTGCGGGAAAACCATACCTGAGAAAAAAATGAAAGCAAGTAGTACCGGAATGCTTTTCTGAATGAACTGAAGTTTAACGTCAGATATTTTCATGGTATTTTTTTAATATTACACAAAGTTACTCAGAAATATTTAATATCAGAATTGCCGGTAAATAATCTTATAATTTCTTTGAAAAATATATCTTTGCTGAAATTAATAATTGAAACTGAAATAAAAATGAAAAAAAGAAATATTAATTATCTCCGTCTTATTATTCAGTGGGCAATTTTGCTTCTTTTAGCCTATATGGTCATCCGTCCATATATCGACAGGCAGTATACTGCGTATTTTGAAAAATATTGCCCTTTTGGCGGAATTCAGGCTTTATCGGGTTATCTTTTAACAAATACACTGGCATGTTCCATGACATCCTTGCAAATAGCGATGGGGCTGGCACTAATTGTTTGCATAGTAATATTCAGTAAGCTTTTTTGTGGCTATATATGTCCTGTTGGTACATTTACAGAATGGCTTGGAAAACTTGGAGAGAAATTAAAAATCAGGTTTACCGTAAAGGGCATTACTGACAGGGCTTTGAGAATATTAAAATACGGACTGCTTTTTCTTACTTTTTATTTTACTATTAAAACGAGTGAGCTTTTTTGTAAAAAATTCGATCCTTATTATGCTGTCTTTACAGGATTCAGCAGTGATGTTGTAGTGTTGTATGCAGTAATCGCATTGGCTGTTATTGTGTTTGGTTCATTTTTCATTAGGATGTCGTGGTGCAAATATCTTTGTCCGCTTGGTGCAGCAACAAATATTTTCGCAAATTTTATACTCTTCGTAGTGTTGCTTGGTGTATATATATTACTGGTGTTTGTTTTCAAAATACAAATAAGCTGGATTTGGCTATTGGCAGCTATTTGCATTCTTTCATTTCTGAAAGAAGCATTTTGTATGAGAGTGGAAATATTCCCCATCCTGAAAGTAACGCGCAATCCTGATACATGCACCTTATGTGGAAAATGCGATAAGGTATGCCCGATGGCAATTAAGGTTTCTGAATCTGGCGCTGTAAATCATATTGATTGCCACCTATGCTGCGATTGCATTGTAAGTTGTCCTGAAAAAAATGTGTTAAGAATAAACAGGAAAAATATCCGCTGGATGCCTCCTGTAGCTGTTGTTTTGCTGACAGCCGCTGCAATTTGGTTCTCTTCTTATGTGGAAATTCCTACTATTAACGAACGATGGGGAACACCGCAACAAATGGAAAATTCGAAAGTGTTCTCACAAAGCGGTCTTAAAAATATAAAATGCTTTGGCAGTTCCATGTCTTTTGCCGAACAAATTAAAGATGTGAAAGGTATTCTTGGTGTTGAAACTTATGTGGGTTCAAAAATGGTAAAAATATTTTATGATCCTTTGTTGATTGATGAAAAAGGAATACAAAAAGCTATATTTACTCCATCTGTAGTATTCCTGAATGAACCGGTTAATGTGGAAATTGGTGTAATTAACATTAAAATAGAAAAATATTTTGATTCTTATGATGAATATTATCTTACGGAGCTTCTTTCTGCAAATCCTGCTGTTTATGGATTTTCCACAACCTTTGGTGAACCTGTAAATGCAAAAATTTATTTTGATCCTGTTAAATTAAGTTCATCTAAAATCATTGCTATTATTGAATCTCCTGAGCTAAAAATCGGAGATGGAGAAACTGAAAATATTCAAAAACTTAATTTCAAAGTTCAGTATGCTGAAGAAAAGTTTCCTCTAATCAACTTACAGGAGTTTTATATGGATATGATCCCTGCAATGGATGATACGTTCAATAAATTCAGCAGATACAAATCCACGGATATTTCTGTTTATGAAATTATACTCTCTTCTTTTAATAAAGAGATCGCTGATCAATTGCCATATATGGAAAGCCACCTTTCTAACAATAATGGTATTGTGGGATTTAAAACGTGTTATACTAATGAGGGAGTTTTTATCCAGATATCTTTTGTTAACTCAATGACAAATACTTCCGATATTTTCAAGCTGCTTACAGCGCCAAAATTAAAAGTTTACTTTAATGACGGCTCCTCTGAAGAACGTGATAATCCTTTTAAATTTGAGAAAGAAGGTACTATTATAAAATAACTATACGGTTTCGTTTGAAATAATATCGACAAGTTGTTATAAAAAAACATACTAGCAAGGCAACCATTCTTGTAAAAAACCTATCTTTGTACATAGAATCACCTTTTTAACTTTGAGCATTTTTAACAGAAAAATATTCCAGATTACTTTTGTAATGCAAACTTTTTTTTGCTTTACACAGGTTCTGTTTGCTCAATCCATTCACCAGCATTCAGGCAGTATTGAATTTATTGAAAATAAAAACCAATGGGAAAAGAATATCCTATATAAAGCCGATTTAAACGAAGGTGCATTTTTTCTTGAAAAGAATTGCTTTACCTTTCTATTTAAGGATATGGCTGCCATTGACAAATTACTCGAATACAAACATGAACCTCCGGAAAAACGCGGAAAACTAATGCCTTCTGATTATAACATTAAATGTCATGCATACAAAGTAAACTTTCTGAATGCTAAGCAAGATGTGATCGTTACTGCTGATGAACCGAATGAAGGTTATTACAATTATTATACAGGTAATGATAAAAATAATTGGGCTTCGAAAGTAAAATCATATAGCGCTGTTACGTACAAAGGGCTTTATGCAAAAACAGATTTGAATATTTATGAAAATAATTTCCATCTTAAATATGATATCACTCTGCATCCGGGCGCAAATGCCAATGATATTCAATTTCAATATGAAGGCGCCGATAAAGTGAATTTACGTAATGGCAATCTCGTTGTGAAAACTTCTGTAAATGAGGTGACAGAGCTTAGTCCGGAGGCCTTTCAAATCGGTGAAGATAGTAAGGTAAAGATTCCCTGTAGATTCAAACTCACTAATAATATTATTTCATTTGTTTTTCCTGAAGGATATGATAAAACGAAAGAGATAATCATCGATCCCATATTGATTTTTTCCACTTATTCAGGTTCTTTGGCTGATAACTGGGGGTTTACCGCCACTTTCGATTCACGTGGAAGGGTGTACTCAGGTGGAATTGCTTTCGGAACAGGTTATCCAGTCACAGCAGGAGCTTTTCAGATCAATTTTGCCGGAGGCGAAACAGGAGCTTATCTCAGTGGTTGCGATGTTGCCATTATCAAATATGATTCATCCGGAACACAACACTTATGGGCGACATACCTGGGTGGTTCGAGAAATGACCTTCCACACAGCATGATCGTTAACGATCTTGATGAACTTGTAGTTTATGGAACCACAGGTTCATCAAATTTTCCGGTTACTTCCGGTGCATACGATCAGATTTTTAACGGCGGGGATTCTATCGCTTATGATTTCAATTCAATTAAATTCAGCCATGGCATTGATATATTCGTGTTAAAGCTCAGCGCCGATGGAACGCAACTGCTTGCTTCAACTTATGTGGGAGGGACAAAGAATGACGGGATGAATTACCCTTCTGTTCTTTCGCATAACTATGCTGACGGCGCCCGTGGAGAAATCATGACAGATGAGAATAACAATGTTTATGTTGTTTCAACCACGAATTCTGTTGATTTTCCTGTTACATCAAGTGCATTTCAACCCACATCCGGAGGAGGAGGACAGGATGGCGTTGTATTTAAAATGGATGCTAATCTTTCCAATTTGATCTGGAGTTCATATCTTGGCGGTAATGGACACGATGCTGCATATGGAATTGTGCTTGATGGCAACGATAACGTTTATATAACCGGTGGCACATCATCTGCTAATTTTCCTACTACTCCCGGTGTATTACATCCGAACTATATGGGTAACTCTTCCGACGGCTTTATTACAAAGATCAGCACGAATGGTAACAGCATTCTCAAATCTACATATTACGGTTCTGATGCTTATGATCAGTCGTATCTTATTGAACGGGATAAAAACGGGTATATATATGTTTTCGGGCAAACGGCAGCTGCTGGCAATACTTTCATTTATAATGCCGCATGGGCGACTCCTAATGGCGGACAATTTATAAGCAAGATGAATCCTGATCTTAACACATTGATATGGTCAACAGCTTTTGGAACAGGGTCGGGCGGTCCGGATATTTCTCCAACAGCATTCCTTGTTGATTTGTGTGGAAAAATATATTTATCAGGATGGGGAGGCCCTAATATTAATGGTTTTGGAGGCACTGCCGGATTACCCGTTACTTCCAATGCTTTTCAGAATACAACGGATAATAATGACTATTACTTTCTGGTTATTAGCGA
>Ga0247841_10006372_pt1 | contig 18285 bp, 12 predicted proteins | sample LaCruzMarch2015__2_FD_192410 | JGI IMG/M metagenome (GOLD analysis project Ga0247841, IMG submission 192410) | Freshwater microbial communities from meromictic Lake La Cruz, Castile-La Mancha, Spain - LaCruzMarch2015_18m | ecosystem: Environmental > Aquatic > Freshwater > Lake | place: Spain... | reverse complement strand
AATACGGTGACTTCGGATAATACCCTGGCCGGATTTGCCTTTAAAACAGGTTTCATAGCCCCCATCATGGGAATCGGAGATGCCTGGTCAACGCCCGAATTTACGGCTATTCTTTCGTCAAAAATAGCCTTGCAAACCGGATTTGTCCCGAATGTATATGCCCTGTCGGCCTACGACGCAACCTATATCATGGGACTTGCTTATCTCGCAGTGGGAAGCGCCGACATGACCCGGATTACCGCCATGATCCCGCAGATATGCAGCAATTACGATCAGATGGGCCTGTCGCGCCGGCTCAATGCCAGCAATGACCTGAACCAGGCTGATTATATTTTCTGGAAAGTAATGCATGGTCCGACGGGTTACTACTGGGATAAGTTTGCCCAGTACATGTGCATGACCGACCGGTTTATACTCAGGTGGCCCTATTAAAACCCCCTGCAGGAGCGAACGCTTCAATTCATCCGGATGACTTTATACAATAGCTCAAACTGATTTGTTTTAAGCTTCAGCAGGTAAAACCCGGCTGACAGATCATTTGTACTGATGCGGATCGGGGATTTATTGACAGCCTCCGATTTAACCAATACCCCGGCTGAATTAACCAGTTCATATTCCAGGATATCGGTGTTTGATCTGTTGTCAACCCGGATGTAGTCGCAGAAGGGATTCGGGTGTACTGTTACATTCCTTTTAAAGTCATCCATTTCATCAACGCGCGTATAGAGGGGTCTAAGATAGTCGCATGGGAGATTATCGGGCCAGAAGGATGCTTTAAAAAAGATGGTTGAATCACGGTAGCACCTTAAGCCCCTGATGCCCCCCTCCATTGGCTGGCCTATCGAAACACCGAATAAATATTTTAAAGATCCGATCCACTCCATGATCGGATAATCCCCCACGATGCTGTTCGGGTTAGAAAAAAGCCAATCCGCATTTGGGGTAGGAGAGGTATATTGTCTTTTGAGGGTCATTCCTCCTATCACTGTATCGTTTATGCTATCCACGGTGTACTGAAACAGATCATGCAATCCTTCATCGGGGCAGAACCCGTTGAAGGGCGTATCAAAAACAGTTTGAGTGGATCCGGGTGCCGCATAAAAATCGTACAGGACACGAAAACCGGTCAGGGCCGGATCATATAAATATACCTTCCCTGCATCCTCATAGGAATATTGCAGGGAGCAATTCAGCGTATCATATTGGTAGGTCCAGTTTGGTAACATCACCGCATGGATCATATACGATTTAAGAACCCGGCATTGTTTCCCATCGATCAGGGTATCTCCCGCCGACTCAATTACGGTGAGTTCGGGTGATAATCCGGAATGGTGACTGTAATACCATTTGGCCCCTGACGGAGCCCAGGACTGGCTGAAACCCAGCAATGAAATGGTGAACAGCAGGTTGAAGGTCAGAAACTTTTTCATGGTGTGGTTGGCGGCTCGCTGAGGGTGTTAAATTTTGTTGGTACATCCAATTAGTTGCATTCCTAAATCAGAACCTTTATATTTGTAAAAAAAAGAAGTAATGCCAAAGATTTTTGAATATTTAGGAATTCTGATTTTTTTCTATTCCAATGAGCATGAACCTATTCATGTTCATGGCAAATATGATGGGTTTGAAAGTAAGGCTGAGTTTTATATAGTTGATGGTAAGATTGTTGAGATAAAAATTAAGGCAATAAAAGGTATGAAACCATTGACAGGAAGTAGACTCAAAGATTTTGAGGACTTTTTGGAAATATTTGCAGATAAAATAGTTCAAAAATGGATTGACTACTTTGTTTATCATAAGGATATTGAATTTGAAAAAATTAACACCAGGATCAAATGAAAATAACTGAAGAGTATATTGATAATAACGTTGATTTCATTCAGATTAAATCTGCTTGTTACATTGGAGATTTTGCAATAAGAGTTTCATTTAGCGATGGATTTAATCGTCTTGTTGATTTTAAACCTTTTTTAGAAACATCTTTGCATCCATCGATTCGAACGTATTTAGATGAAGCTAGGTTTAAGAATTATAAGATCGTTGATGGAAATCTTAATTGGAACGATTATGATTTGATTTTTCCAATTGAAGACCTGTACGAAGGAAAACTATAAAAATCAACTTGACACAACTTCAGATGGGAAGCCAGTGGAGTAAACCATCCCAGGCCGCTCGTAATGGATCATCTTAGTTATTTTATTATCAGACATTTAGTGCGGTATGTTTAAATCGGCTTAAGGTGGTCAAATGCTCCGGCTTTTCCAGTTAGCCCTGAATGAATAAATCTGTCGGTAATCCCGGGCGGTAAACCATTGTTTTCGATTAACCAAAACCAACCATCCGTTCAAAAAATTACTGCAGGATCAGTTTGGTGGTCTTTGAATAATCGCCCGAACGGAGCCTGAGCAGGTACATCCCTTTGGGTAGTGCTGTGAGATCCAGTTCCCCCGACACAGGGAGGGGTTGATTGAATCGTTCCACCCCGGTGATGTCCGTCAATTGGATGAACACCGGAGGGGTGGCTGGCACGGGTCCGAAGGAGATTTTCCCGGCGCTGGGGTTTGGAAAGAGCGGCAGGTGGCTGGCCCAGGCAGGATCGGTGATCCCGACCGCCGGACTTACTGTAACAGACAGGGGATCAGAAGTACTTCCCTCGCCGATGCTGTTGATCCCCTTGACCGTGAGGCTGAATGTGCCGAGAAATTCAGGAGTCAGGTTGAGCAGGGCCTCGCTTGAAGTTGAATTGATGGTGCCAGCTTCAGCCGGGGTCACCTCCCACAGATAGGTGGTGGCGTTGGTGATGGCCGGGGTGGTATAGGGTACATCAACCTGGTTTTTTACCAGCGATTGTGGACCGGTAACAGGCTGTGCCGGGTAGGGCCGGGGTGAGGAGATTACCAGCTGGTTGGTATGGGTCCAGGTATGGTCGGGGGCGCTTACAACCCACGCATAGCTGGAGATCTTAAGCCCCTCGCCGTACCACGGATTCATGTAGTAGAGCATATCGCCGGTCAGTCCGTGCCCGACCAGGAAGTGTCCCCCGCCCGAGGTCCATCCCCAGCGGATAATGAAGGGACGGTTGTGGGTCACCTCGCTGGTGATGACGGCCATGCTCAGGGGGCTGCCCACGCCGTTGTTCGTGATCGAAGCAAAATGGACCAGGATATCCTGGATGCTGCCGGCATATCCCCAGTTGTAATTCCAGTAATTGCAACCCTGTGTTGCACTGGTACAGCAGTTCACCGGTCCGAAATCGTGCCAGGTGGCCACGGTGCGGGTATATTCCGCAATGACGCATTGTTCGGTGGGGGTGCCATAATAGTCCAGGGCGCAGGCGCTTACGCCCGCCCAGCACCATTGGTTTTGTTCCTGGGTGATTTCCGTGACATTCAGAACCTGGGCCTTCGGGGTGAAGGCAAGGGTGCAGAGAAGGATCACTGCAACCATTGTTATTTTTCCGTTCATGGCTGAAGTTTTTTACCGGTTTTGATTATTTGCGGATAGCGTTTCGCGGATCATCCCGGCCACCTCGTCCAGGTTCCGGGTTTTGACGGGGCTTTCATTCAGCCGTTCGATGTTGAGGGTGGCCGAATGGAGGGGGAGGAGCGTAACCTGGCCGGGAGCGGCCATGGGATCGGCATAAAAGAGAAAATCGGATTGAAGGGGATATACCCTGAAGAGTTTGATCACCGAGAATTGTGCCGGGGTGAAACGCTCCTGCATGGCGGCCAGTTCCTGCGCCAGAACATGGGCGCCGAGATCGACGATTTTCCAATCGCCGTTGATTTTCACCACGGTGACCAGGGCGCAGTTTTTACCATCAACGATGACCGGGATGCGCCATTCCCCGGTACTTTTCAGGGTCGGGGAGGTGCCGGGTTGGGTAAAGAAGGCATCATCAAGGGTAAACACCTGCACCGGAACGCCCAGGCTGGCCCGGGAAAAGTCGCTTCGGTTCCGAAATCCATACTGCGCTTCCCTGCCGGCCGGAATTTTTTCCAGCCACTCCGTGAGGGAACCGGACACGGCTGCCGGGAGGTTTTGAATTGTATTCTCCTGGGGATATCCCTGCAACATCAGGAAAATGAGGAGAAGAAGGAGACTCATTTTTTTCATGACAATCTGGGTTTATGGTTGTTTTATAAATTTCCTGACCGAAACTCCCCGGTCGGTGGTTGCTTTTAAAAGGTAAACCCCGCCCGGCAGGTGACCGATATCCAGCGTGGTGGTCATGCCGGTGGCCTGCGCAGAAGCTATCCATTGTCCTTCGATGGTCAGAATATCAAAGGTAGCCTTTTGACTGCATTCAATGGTCAGTTTGCCGGCCACGGGATTGGGGAAAACAGAGAGGTGAAGGGAGCTGCCTAACTCATTCATCCCGAAAATGGTGCTGCTGCTTCGTTTTGGCTTGCTTACCGAAACAAAGTCGGAAGCCACAGTGATGATGCGATATGAGCGGTTGAATCCGGCGGCTGTCTGCACGAAGCGGGTGCCGTAGGGCCAGTTCTCCCCTATGGTGTCGCCCAGCCTGTTGGCCACCACATTCTGATGCTCATGGCCATTCAGTACCAGGTCAACGTGGTTTGAGTCGCAGATGTTCAGAAAGCGGGTCCTGTTGTTGACGAAGGAGTTGTCGGCCGTATCGGAAACAGGGCCCGTGAAGGGCGTTCCGTCGGAGTTTGTTCCGATGGCATTCACGGCAGGATGATGAAAGACAATGATCTTTCTTTTGGCGCTGTTCAGGTGCAGGATGTCTCTCAGGTAGGTGATCTGATCGTCGGCCAGTCCGCTTCCTTCAATGTCGTCGGGGTTGGGCGTACCGGAGGGATTATCGTCATGACCCGAGCGCAGCACCACCATCACGGCAATATCGGTGGTGATGGCATAATCCCTGTCGGGGGTAATGTATTTCGTATAATATTTCAGGGTATCGTTTGATACAGGTTGCATCGAAAGGGCAACCCAGTATTCGTGGTTGCCGGGGGTGAAATAGATGGGAATGGTTCGGGCCGAATCGATAAAATAGTCGCCAATGCCCGGGTTGGTCAGGGTAGGCGGAAACAGGTACCGGGTAAGGGTGGGATACATGCCGTCGGGGGTCTCGTTGCCCACATTGGAAACATCGCCGCTTACCACGACAAAGGCTGGTTTGGGGCTCAGGTCTGCAAATTCCCTGATGGCGATTCGGAAGTACTGCGCGTTGGTATCGCTGTTCTGGAACGGGATATTCGAGATGTGCAGGTCCGACATGTCTATAAAGGTGAACTGGGCGAAGGCGCCGGGGGTTGTCATACAAAGGATTAACAGCAAACTGATCAGTTTTTTCATGGTTCAGGTAGTTTTAAAAGCATGGATGGGTGAAATAAAAGGTTGAGCCCTTTCCGGGTTCGCTATCCACCCAGATCCGGCCCTTTAACATCTCCACATAGTATTTTGCAATGGATAAACCAAGTCCGGCTCCCTGCCGTGCCTCCACATCGGCAACATCAGCCTGGATGAAGCGGTCAAAGATGGCTTTCTGCCGTTCCTGCGGGATCCCGATGCCCGTATCTCTGACAAAAAACTCAAGCAGAGCAGATTCTTCTGTCCTGCCTGCCTGGTCAGCCGGTCTCAGGATATATCCAAATTCCACTGATCCTTCATCCGTATATTTGATCGCATTTTTAACCAGGTTTGTAAGGACCGCGTTCAATTTGTCAGGGTCGGTTTCAGCCTGGGCTTCACCCTCAGAAAGGCTTAGTGAAAAGGAAAAACCTATTTTTTTAGCTTCGGCTTTGGGCTGGTTGAGTTGATAAATTTTTTCAATCAGCTTATTGATATTGGCCCTTTCGTAAACAACCTTAATCTCTCCTGATTCAATTCTTGAAATTTCCACAATTTCATTGATGATGTTGAGCATCCGTGTACTGCTTTTCCGGATGATACGGAGGTACTCTACCTGGTCTTCTCTCCCGAGCCCGGGATCACGCAGCAGGTCCGAAAAGCCGAGAATACCATTCATCGGGGTCCGGATCTCATGACTCATGTTTGCAAGAAGGGCCGATTTCAACCGGTCACTCTCTTCCGCCTTCAGCTTTGCAGCCATCAGCTCAATACTCTCCCTCTTTAACTGTGACTGCAGGGTCCGCTCTTTTATAAACGATTCGTTCAGCTGATCCACGATCGATGCAACGGCCAGGACTACGAGGGTGTTGAATGCGATTAAATTAAAACCGACCCCAAACCAGGCAGATAAAGGAAACTCCCGGAAAAAGGTAAGGTTGACCGACCTGATGGGAAGTGCGGCCAGTATGAACAGGAAAAGGGCCGCGTTCAAAGCCACGGAGATCAATCCGGCCCTTTTACTCTGAAACAGCGTGATCAGGACCGATGTGCATAATAAAATGATGATGCTGGGCCCCTTGACATCCATGAAAATGAACAGGATGACCGACAGTATATAAAAGATGGATGAGAATATGATTTTTTTCCGGGTAATGCTTTGGCTTTTTACAAAGAAGATGTATAAAAAACCCAGCATGGCGAGGGTGTCGGACAATCCAATCAGAAATTGTTTGGTTTGTATTGAAACGACGATACTGATGATATAGGCCAAAACGCAGACAGGAAAGCTTAACAGCAGGACAGAGATGAAGAGTTTGTCCCTGAGATAGGGCAGACCCTCATCTTCTGCTTTATCAAGAGAGGAAAAATGATCCAGGTAAAATTGAACGTACCGGTCCCAATATTTAGTGTAGCTTGTCTGCATGGATGCTGTCAGTTTTGGCCGGATGATCGTATTAATAGGCTAATATAATCAAAACTTCTTATTTCGATAAAATTTGACTTTAAAATATATCAGAAGGCTGTTCAGCCAGTCGTAGTTGGCATCCCCTCGGCTAAAAAGGTCACACAAACAAATAAGTTGGTGTCACTTACTCATTTACAGTATCAATAACCCCAAAGTGGAGGTACCTTTGTGAAAATATTCCTCCATGTTAAAAAGTTACCGGATCCTGTTGATTTTATCAGTTATCCTCATCCTGTCAGCGTGCAAAAAGAATGATCCCGGCACCGGAACATCGGCAACCCAGATGAAGGACCTGAATGTGTCTCCCGGCTTCAACTGGGAAACGGCACGTGACGTCACTTTTCAGATCTATTCCGACGAGGCGACGGTGATCAGCATTACCTCCGCCGCCGGTGATATAACCTACTACCGCGGATTCTTTAACCGGATCAGCGACAGCTTTGCCGTTAAGATCAGCATCCCCGCCCATATCACGGAGGTTCATGTGAACGGCATTCCGGTGACCCTTTCGGGAAGCGTGGTTTCGGTCACCCTTTCGAATACCCTTAAAAACAGCACCGCATCCCATCCGCTGGATATCCCTCTTACGGGGCTGATTTCGGCCTGGCACCTTGATGAAAACACAGGAACAACGGCCAGCGATGCGGCAGGCAGCCATCACGGCACGATCAGTAATGCGAGCTGGACGACAGGTATCCGCGGAAGCGCGCTTGCCTTCAATGGCAGTACCAGCCTGGTCCAGATCCCCAATGCCGGGTTCGACCCCGTGGGGAACAGCATCAGCTTCTCCTTCTGGTTCAGGTTAAACGCCGTGGGCGATAATGGGACCTTCATTTTCCAGGCTCAGAAATACCTTGTCTCCCTGGATGCCCTTGGGCGGGTTTATTTTACCGTATATACCCCTGCCCCCTATGCCCTGAACTCGGGAATCGGCAGCCGGATTCTCGACACCGACTGGCATCATGTGGCGGTGACATACAACGGCACCATCATGAAGATCTTCCTTGACGGCCTGCTGAGAACCTATGCATCCAACACCGGGAACCTGCAGTCTTCAACATCGGATGTTTACATCGGGAAACAGAAGAGCACTGTTCCTTTTAAAGGGACCATCGACGAGATGCTGGTTTACGACAGGGCGCTTACCGATCCTGACATCCTTCAGATATTTGGTTCCACACCCGATCCCGGAACCGGAAGCGACGACCTGGTCTCCTGGTGGAAGCTTGATGAAAATACGGGAAACATGGCAAACGACAGCAAGGGAGTTAATAACGCAACCATTACCGGGGCATCCTGGGACAAAGGAATTTCGGGAAGCTGCCTTACCTTTAATGGGACTACCGGGGTGGCAAAGGCTCTGAGCAAGCTGAATCTGAATCCTGTGTATGGCCTCACCATGATGGCCTGGGCCAAAACAAGCAAGAACGTAACTGCAAAAATATTTCAGAAGGGCGATTATGACGGGCATGGTCTCGGGCAGGGTAACTGGGGCGGCTGGGGCGCGCAGATCAGGCTGGTTGGCAACATCACCGAGGCACTGAGTTGGGGAGGCGGACTACCCATCCTGAACGAATGGTACCACCTGGCCATGACCTACGATGGCCAGCAGCTTAATTTTTATGTAAACGGGCAACTCAGGAACAGCAAGGCGGTGACGGGTTTGCTTTACGTGAACAGCCGCGACCTGTCGATCGGCTCAGACGACGGCCTTCAGAAGTTCTTTCCCGGATCGGTGGATGAAGCCAAATTTTTCAGCCGTGCCCTGGACCAGACCGAGATCCAGGCGAATTTTGCCCAAACGGGCAATGCCCCTGACCAGGATGGCGATGGTGTGCCCGATGCGGATGATGCCTACCCGAAGGATCCGGCCAGGGCCTTCAACAACTACTCCCCGGCCGTGGGATATGGCACCCTGGCTTTCGAAGATCTTTGGCCGGGAAAAGGGGATTATGATTTCAACGACCTCGTGCTCGATTACCGGTTTAAGACCGTTACCAACGCCAATAACAAAGTATCGGAGGTGATGGGCACCTTTGTCATCCGTGCCATCGGCGCCGGCTTTCAGAATGGTTTCGGGTTCCAGTTACCTGCCTCAGGAATTGCCGGAGCCGATGTGGAGGCAGCCGGGATGAAACTGAAGGAGGGGCTGATCGCCCTGAACGCCAACGGAACCGAAGCTGGCCAGGAGCGGATCACTGTGATCCTGTTCGACAATGTGAATAAAATCATGATCTCGCCGGGAGGATTCGGCGTAAATGTGACCCCCGGCATGCCCTATGTAAAGCCCGATACCACGGTTGTCACGATCAGTTTAAAGCCCGGTACCTATACCCTGGACGACGTGGGGCTTGACCAGTTCAATCCCTTCATGTTCGTAAATCTCGACCGCGGGAAAGAGATCCATCTGCCAAACCATCTTCCCACCAGTCTGGCTAACCAGGCTTATTTCAAGACAGGGGAGGATGATTCCGATCCGGCCACAGGCAAGTATTACAAGACAACGAAAAACCTCCCCTGGGCCATCAGGATCTCCCCGGGATTTGATTACACCGTTGAAGGCGATCAGATCACCAGCGCCTACCTTAAATTCGCAGCGTGGGCCGAATCGGCCGGGATCCAGTATCCAGACTGGTATCTGAAGAGCAGTGGTTACCGCAACGAAGCAAACATCTATCAGATCTCGGTGGTGAAATAGTTTCCGTAATTTCGCAAGGCCATGAAATCACGACTCTGGAACCGGAACTTCACCCTGCTCACCCTCTCCAATTTCCTGATGTGTTCAGCCTACTATTCGCTGATCTCCACCCTGCCCCTGTATATCTCCTCCGTGCTGAAGGCAAATCACACCATGGTCGGATTGGTGCTTTCAAGCTATGCCATCGCCTCCATTCTTGTCAGGCCCTTCTGCGGGTTCAGCCTCGATTATTTCGGACGCAAGACCATTTTCATCGCCTCCCTTTTGGTTTACGGGCTCATTTTCAACGTTTACATTGTCACGGCCACCGTATGGTTCATGATCGTGGTGCGTTTTATGCACGGCCTGACCTGGGGACTGACCACCACCTCAAATTCAACCATTGCGGGAGATATTATTCCGGCTGACAAACGGGGGGAGGGGTTCGGTTATTTCGGGGTGATGACCACCGCCGGCATGGCGCTGGGACCCATGGTCGGATCTTTTGTATTGCAGCACGGGGGCTATGATGCCATGTTCCTGTCGGGATTCGGCATCAGCATGCTGAGCATGATCCTGTCCACCTTCATTCATTATCCTGTGTTCCACCGGCTCCCCGAATCCACCTTCCAATGGAAGAACCTTGTGGAGACCAATGTGCTCATCCCCTCGCTGAACCTGCTGATCACCTCATTGTCCTATGGCGGGCTGCTCTCCTTCATTGCCCTTTACGGGGAGGAGATCGGCATTAAAAATCCCTCCGGGTTCTTCCTGATCTATGCCCTTGGGATCATCACTTCACGGTTTTCGGCCGGCAAGGCGGTTGACCGGAACGGGCCGCGCAGGATCATCATCCTTTGCCTCTCGCTGCTGATCATAGGTTTTCCGATCCTCGCCCTGGTAAAAAACGATTTTGGTTTTTATTTCTCTGCGATCATCCTGGGATTCGGAGGCGGTGTGGTGTGGCCTACCTTTCAGACCATGATCAACAACATTGTCGAACCAAACCACCGGGGGGCTGCCAACTCAACGGCCTTTATCGCCATGGACCTGGGAATGGGACTGGGGATGATCTTTGCAGGTATGATCTCCCAGCGGTATTCAATCTCAACAGCCTTTCTTTTCTGCTCGCTCTCCTCAGTCATCGGGTTGACCCTTTTCCTCCGGTTCACCCTGAAACACTACCTGGCCCGGCGGCGGGTGATGATCCTGTCACAGAATCCCCTGTGAGTTTTATCTGGATAAACCCTTAATTTGGGACCGGTGAGGGTTTATTGAAAAATTGTATCTTTGATTTGACCGTAACCCCTCATTAAAATTAAAAATGAAAAAATTTCTATTTCCATCCATTGCGACGGTGATCGTCGTACTGATCATTGTTGTTCTGTTTGTAATTGGTAAGCGAAAAGAGCAGGGTGGCCGGCAGGAGGTCCTCAGCGACATTCCTGTCAATGTATGCACGGTCAAAAAGCAGGTCCTGTCAAACCTGGTGAGCATGGTGGGGGTAATCAACCCGGTGAACGATGTCGACATCATTGCCGAAGCAGAGGGGGTGGTCAAGGCGATTCATTTCCGGATCGGCGATCAGGTAAAGAAGGGCATGGTGCTGGTTGAGATTGATGATCTCGTTCGGAAGTCGGACATGGCCCGTTCCGAGATCAACTATTTCAAGGCCAAGCGCGATTTCGAGCGAAATAAGACCCTGTATGAGCAGAATTCGATCTCGGCGGCACAGCTTGATCTTTCGAGGCTCGACATGCAATCGGCCGAGAATGACATGACCCGTTCGCAGAAGGCGCTGGATGATACCAAAGTGAAGGCAACCATTGCTGGGACCATCAATTCGCGGAAGGTCAACGAAGGATCCTATATTCAGCTCAATTCCAGTATTGGCAATATCGTCGATATCTCCACACTGAAGGTGCGTGTGAATGTTTCGGAAAAGGATGCCTTTATGCTTCACCCCGGCGATTCGGTGGAGATCAGCACGGACGTGTACCCCGGCCATATTTTTTATGGACATGTTGACAACATTGCCTCCAAAGCCGATGACGACCACACCTTCCCGGTGGAGATAAAACTCCCCAATTCGTCGCAGAATCCGTTGAAGGGCGGCATGTTTGCCAGGGTGAATTTCACCTCCATCACCTCGCGCAGCAGCCTGGTGATCCCCCGGGAGGCCCTGACCGGCAGCGTTCGGAATGCGAATGTTTTTGTGATCACCGGAAATATTGCCCGGCTGGTCAGCATCACCATCGGCCGCGAATCGGGCCAGTTCCTGGAGGTGCTGAACGGACTGGAGGAGGGTGCCACAGTTGTGACCAGCGGCCAGAACAACCTGTCGGATAATGTTAAAGTCATCATTGTTAAGTGATGAAAAAACGTGACAAGGTAACAGGGTAACAGGGTGACAAGGTAAAAAGTGACAAAGTGACAAAGTGATGGAGTAATGTAGTAATGGAGTAATTCGTAATTCGTAATTCGTAATTTGTAAATCCTTCCCAATGTCTTTGACTGAATTGGCGATCAAACGCCCCTCCTTCATCGTCGTAATCTTTCTGGCACTTGGCCTGCTGGCTGTTTTTGGTTATTTCCAGCTCGGGTATGAACTGCTGCCAAAGATCGATGCCCCCTATGTCACGGTCCAGACCGTTTACCCGGGTGCTTCGCCCGGCGAGGTGGAGAACAATGTGACCCGGGTGATCGAAGATGCCGTATCGGGAATCGAGAAGGTGAAGAACATCACTTCGGTTTCGTACGAAGGATTGTCCATCGTTTTCCTGGAGTTTTACCGTACGGCCAAGATCAATTTTGCAGTTCAGGATGTGCAGCGGAAGGTCAACGAGGTCATTTCCACCCTGCCCAAGGATGCAAAAACGCCCTCGCTGCTCACCTATTCGGCCAGCCAGATGCCGGTTCTCCGCCTCTCGCTTACCTCCAATTTAGCGGCGGCCAAATTTTATACCCTCGTGGATGACCAGATAAAACCGAGCCTGTCGCGGGTGCCGGGGGTTGGCAACATCATCATAACGGGCGGATTGAAACGGGAGATCAAGATCAACGTCGATGCACAGAAAGCAAGGGCCTACGGACTGGCTCTCAGCCAGATCGCCAACTCCCTGTACACGGCGAACCTCGATTTTCCGACAGGGAAACTGATGGATCCCAGCCACCAGTTCGTCGTACGCGTGGCGGGGAAATTTACCTCGCTGGAGGAGATGAGCAACTTGGTTGTAGGATATTCCGCCAGGGGCGGCGAGATCAGGCTCCGTGATGTGGCCGAAGTCCAGGACGGAACGGTTGAACCCACCCGGATCAGCCGATTTAACGGGGTCAACGCCCTGGGGCTTGAACTGCAGAAGCAGAATGATGCCAACATGGTGCAGGTTTGCAGGCTGGTTCACAAGGAATTATCCCGGCTGGAAGCCGATTACCAGGATATCAGGCTCCATTTCGACATTGCCGACGACCAGAGTGTTTACACCATGGATGCGGCCAGCGCTGTAATGGATGACCTGGGGCTGGCCATCCTGCTCGTAGCCCTCGTGATGTTCCTCTTTCTGCATTCGTTCCGCACCTCCCTGATCGTGATGGTCTCCATTCCCTGTTCCCTTACGGCGGCCTTCGTAGTCATGTGGATCTTCGGAATGAGCCTGAACCTCTTCACCCTGCTGGCCCTTTCGCTGGTTATCGGGATCCTGGTTGACGATTCGATCGTGGTGCTTGAAAACATCTATCACCATCTTGAAAAGGGGGAGGAGCGGCGCACGGCGGCACTGAAAGGCCGGACCGAGATCGGGTTTGCCGCCATCTCCATCACCTTTGTCGATATCGTGGTGTTTGTTCCACTGGCCCTCACGACCGGGCTCATCGGTGACATTGTCCGTGGATTTTCCATCATCATCCTGGTATCCACCCTCACCAGCCTCCTGGTTTCCTTCACGGTGACCCCCATCCTTGCCTCACGGTTTGCCAGGCTTGAAGCATACAATTCCGACTCCCTGCTGAACCGTTTCGGGAAGATCTTTGAACGTGGATTCAGTTATATCACCGCAAAATACAGCCAGTTGCTGGAGGTGAGCCTTCGCCATCCCGGCAAGGTGCTTTTCCTGGTTTCGGCCGGACTGCTGATCACCCTGCTCATCCCGGTTGCCGGACTTACCGGGTTTGAATTCATGAAACAGACCGACCGCAGCCAGTTTTCGGTTGCCTTGGAATATGCACCCGGCACCACCCTCGAGAACAACAACCGGCAGACCCAGGAGATCGAAAGACGGATCGCCACCCTGCCCGAGGTGACAAGCATCCTGACCAATGTAGGGAAGGGAGGCGACGGTGTGTCGAGCGACAACCAGGCTGAGATCGTGGTCTCGCTCTGCCCCAAGGATCGGAGGTCGCTATCAACGGCACAGCTCGGGCTGAAGGTAAAGCAGCTCACCGCCAATATTCCCGGGGTGAAGGTATTCATCAACCAGATCGATTTTACGGGAGGGACCAGCGGCGCGCCGGTGAGTGTGGAGATCACAGGGGTGAATTACGACAGCATCATGAAAACCGCAGACATCGTTGCCCGGAAGCTGATCCTTACCCCCGGCGTGACCTATCTTAAATTTTCAGCCACGAAGGGAAATCCTGAAACACGGGTGGAGATCGACCGGCAGAAGATGGCGGCGCTCGGCCTCACTGTAACGGATATAGGCTCCACCCTGCAAATCGCCCTCACCGGCAACAATGATTCGAAATACCGGGAGGGATCAAACCAGTATGATATCCGGGTTTCGCTCGACAAGTTCGACCGGACGAACCCCGATAACATTGCCCACCTTTCGTTTGTCAATCCCAAGAAGGAAATTATCGAATTGCAGCAGTTTGCCACCATTTACCAGTCGTCGGGACCCACCAAGCTGGAGCGGAAGAACCGGAATGCCATGACTACGGTAAGCGCCTATACAGATGGTTCGCCCGCCGGATCCATTATCCAGTCATTCACTGCTCTTTTGGGAGATTCAAAAGCCCAGGGAACCCGGATCAATTTCGGCGGCGACCAGGATGAGATGCTGACCTCCTTTCTCAGCCTGTTCGTAGCACTGATCGCTGGAATTCTCTTTGTCTATTTTATCATGGTGATCCTGTATGATTCCTTCGCCTATCCCTTTGTTGTTTTATTTTCGATCCCGGTAGCGCTGATCGGCGCCATCCTGGCGCTGGCCCTCACCGGGAATACCATCAATGTATTCTCCATCCTGGGGCTGATCATGATGGTGGGACTGGTTTCTAAGAATGCCATCCTCATCGTTGACCGGGCCAATGAACGGCGTGCTGCCGGAGAGACGATCCACGCCGCGCTGATCGATGCCGGGAAGATGCGGATCCGCCCTATTTTCATGACCACCTTTGCCATGATCTTCGGCATGCTGCCCATCGCCACCGCTTCGGGGGCCGGTGCCGAATGGAAAAACGGGCTGGCCTGGGTGCTGATCGGCGGACTGACCAGTTCAATGTTCCTCACGCTCATCCTTGTCCCGGTGGTATATGAAAAGATGGCCGGCTTTATTGACCGCCGGAAGAGGAGCGTTACAGAAAAAGCCGGTCCCGGGCCGGCAGGAGTGGCCTCCGCAACGCTGAAGATATTCCTTTTAGGTCTCTTTATTTTAACCGGGATTTCCGGATCCAGGGCGCAACAGGCCCTGTCATTCAAAACCAGCCGGGTGAAGGTGGCTGTGGTGTACGACGGACCTGCGAAGGTCAACCCCGAATTTCAGAGCCAGGTTATCACGGAGGTCCGCGGGCTCATGGCCGGGCAGGTGGATGTTGATTTTGTTGACCTGTCTCACACCACCGGGAACTGGAGTGAGGCGTCGGTCATCTCGGTCAACGACCGCCTCCTGGCCGATAAAACCGTCGACATCATCATCTCGATGGGAGTCCTGGCTTCGCAGGATTTGGCTGAGCGAAAGGTGCTGGCAAAGCCGGTGATCGCCGCCATGGTCATCAACCATGACATGCAAAAACTTCCCTGGCTGAACGGAACGAGCGGGGTTCCCAATCTCACCTACATCCAGTTAAAATCCTCGCTCGACAATGAATTCGCTGAACTGAAAAAGATCGTTCCGTTCAAAAAACTCTCCATGATCATCAGCCGGGATTATTATGAAGTGATCAATCCTGAAAACCGTTCGAAATCCAATTTTGACACCATTGCGGGGATTGAATTAAACCTGATCCTTGCAGATACCTCGGCCGATGCAATTTTAAAATCGATTCCCGCTGATGCAGATGCCGTTTACCTGGATGCCCTTTTCCGCATGCCCTTCCCGGAACTGATGCGCCTGATCGAATCGCTCAATGCCCGGAAACTGCCGGGTTTCGGATATGACGAAACCCTGGTTGAAGATGGCGTGCTGGCTTCGGTTTATCCACGGTTCATCGGAAGGCTGTCGAAACGGATCGCGCTGAATGTCCAGCAGATCCTCCTGGGGCAGAATGCCTCGACCCTCCCGGTTGAATTGCTTACCGGAAAAGGATTTTTCCTGAACCTGGGAACCTTTGGAAAACTGGGACTCAAACTCATCTCGTGGGACCTCTTCACCGAAGCCACCATTGTGGATCTGAAGAAACAGGACTCTGCGGTAAAATTCATCTCCCTTCCCGACCTGATGTCGGTGGCGCTTGACAGCAACCGCGACCTGGTGGCCAGGAAATTTGAGGTGCTGGCCGGGTCGAAGGACATCAACATTGCACGATCGGCCCTGCTGCCCTATCTGAGTGTAAATGCGACCGGCACCCTCAACGACAAGCTGAATTACCAGCCCCCGCAATCGGTTTCGGCCAATGCAAGCGGTTCACAAACGCTCTATTCCGAACCCTCGTGGGCCGACGTAAAAATAGCCCGGTCGAGGCAGGTCGCCCGCGAAGAGGGGCTGAATACCCAGAAACTCGACATCGGGAACCGGGTGGCCCAGGCCTATCTGAATATTCTTGAGAACCGCAGCAACTTTTATCTCCTGATCAATAACCTGATGATCACCCGGTCGAACCTGGAGGTGGCGAAGATGAAGAAGGAGACCGGTGCCGCCGGAGAGGATGAAATACTCCGGTGGCAGATCGAGGTGGCCCGGTCGAAAAAGGAGGTTATCTCCTCCTATGCACTGATTACACAGGTTTCGTACCAGCTCATCCAGCTGGTTCATGTCAGGTCGCTGACCTCTTACGATCTGGCCGAGTTCAGGCTGGAGAAGTCTGGGCTGCTCATCGCCGATTCAACCCTCTTTACCCTTCTCGATGACCCGATCAGGCTGGTTAAACTGGGTAATTTCCTGGTGAAGGAGGGGATCGATCATTCCCCGGTGCTGCGGCAATATACCTCCCTCATCGAATCCCAGCAGCGGACCTACAAGTCAAACAGCATCTCACGGTTCATCCCAACGGCCACCGCCTATGGAAATTACGCCAACAGGCTGTACCAGCCTCCCTATGAGCTGCCGGGAGGAATCACCGCCACCTATCCTGACTATTCATGGTCGGTCGGAGCCAAACTGGAGATCCCGTTGTTCACCGGTTTGAAAAACAATGCCATCGCCCAGAAAGCCCGGTTGGCACTGGCACAGCTGAACAGCGAGCAGCAATCAGAACTGGATAAACTGGAGTCATCAGTCCGATCAAACCTTTCGGCGCTGATGTCGGCCTATTACGACTACAGGCAGATGAAACTTGCTGAGACTGCTGCGACAAAGAATTTCGAAATCGTGAACAACCAATACCTGCTCGGGAAAAAAAGCATCCTCGATGTCCTGGATGCGCAGCAGCAAAACCTCACCACCGGCATGTCGGTGAACACCGCCTTCAGCAACTTTATCAAAAGTTACTTTAACCTTCAGCAATCGCTGGGCAGGCTCGACTACCTGATGAGCGCCGGCGAAAAGGCTGATTTCTGGACCCGGCTGAATGCGTTTATGAAAAACTAAGAGGATGAAACAATTGTTTACCTCGATCCACCGAGCCAGGCTTTGAAATCGTTCACCCTTTCGCGGCTCACGATGGAGTTATCGGCATGGAGATGGGGAGAAACGACCTTGATCCGGCTGTTGAAGTATGTCCCCGATTTCTGGATGGCATTGATGCTCAGGATCACCTTCCGGTTGATCCTGAAATATTCGGCGGGATCAAGCAGCGATTCGAGCTGGTCGAGGGCAAAATCGACGGGATACAGGTTGTTGGTTTTGGTTACCAGCAGGACGATCCCATCCTCAAACAGGAAGTGGGAAATGTCATCAGTTTTTACCGAAACAATGCTTTCACCTATTTTGATCATAAACCGGTTTTTATATTGCCTGTTTATGAGCTGGTAGGACTGCATGATATTGTCGAGCATCTTCGAATAATCGTTCCGGCTGAACTTTTTAAATTTATCAAGCGCCCTGGTCAGGTCGTCCAGCCCCACAGGTTTGAGCAGGTAATCGACGCTGTTGAGTTTGAAGGCCCTGATGGCGAACTCATCGAAAGCGGTGGTAAAAATAATCGGGGTATCGATGGTTATTTCGCTGAAGATCTCGAAACTCAATCCGTCGCCAAGGTGAATGTCAACGAACAGAAGGTCGGCTTTGATCCCGTTTTTAAAGGCATCGATGCTGTTCCTGATGGAATCGTACACATCAAGGATGCGGATGTCGGGATCGACCCGCTTCAGGAGATTGCTCAGGTGTTCGGCCGAGAGTTTCTCATCTTCAATGATGATTGCATTCATTTTGCAGACAATAACGGGATTTTTACAATAAACGAACTTCCATCCTGGATCACCTCAACGGGGATCCGGGTGAAAAAC
>Ga0247841_10006371_pt1 | contig 18286 bp, 21 predicted proteins | sample LaCruzMarch2015__2_FD_192410 | JGI IMG/M metagenome (GOLD analysis project Ga0247841, IMG submission 192410) | Freshwater microbial communities from meromictic Lake La Cruz, Castile-La Mancha, Spain - LaCruzMarch2015_18m | ecosystem: Environmental > Aquatic > Freshwater > Lake | place: Spain... | reverse complement strand
CCCAAACCGTTACTTTATTGACTTGGGGATTCCAACACTGAGCGTCTAACTGAGTAATCAAATGAACCGCCCGGTACGTGATCCGTATGCCGTGGTGGTGTGGGAGGAGAGGAGCCGCGAGGCTCCTCCCTACCCCTATTCCCGATTGAAGGAAGAATTATAATGTGGCGGATCACACTAATTCTGAATGCATTGTTGATGGCTGTCTTCAGCCTCGGCAGTGCTGCATCGCAGATCAAACTGCGCAATCTGTACGTTCAGTATCCGCACGTTGGCGAGAATATGCCGCTGCTTCCAGCCATCAGCAACTTCGCTTTGCGGATTCAATGGCTATTTCAGGTTGTGCCTCTCGTGTGGGCGCTGCTCACCCTGGCAGTGCTGATTCTGAATTGGAAGAAGCCGGAATCACCCAGGGACTTGGTTCAGTTGCACACATCCACAACGCTCCTTGTCGGAGTGTTCATGCTGGGGTTCTTTGTCGCGGCGGGAGTCATGCCATACGTTTCAATCGTGGTGAAACTCAAATAGGACAACCCAACCAAGTCTCGCGACGTATTGCTCACCCGCGACGGGTTCGCAAACGTTGAAGATTGACGTCGGAACAACCCGGAACAAACTTCCACTTGACGAATGTACCGTTTGTGGTACAGTAAGCGCAAATGAGCATCGGTGACATACGGCTCAGGGTTGTGTTCTTTCGGTCGCAGTCGGGAACTGAGCCTGCGCGAAGGTGGCTGAAATCCCTCACGGCTGCGCACAAGAAAGTAATTGGTGAGGACATCAAGACCGTGCAGTTCGGATGGCCGATTGGGATGCCCTTGGTGGAGAAGATCGAGCCGTATTTGTGGGAAGTTCGAAGCAGAGTCCCAGATGGGATCGCACGAGTCCTGTTCACTGTGGACGGTCAGGTGATGATCCTGCTGCACGGGTTCATCAAGAAAACAAGAAAGATACCGAAGACGGAGATCAACACGGCCAGATCCCGACTTAGGCAGTATCAGGAGGCAGGATCATGAAAAGAAATGAGCATATCGGAAGCAGTTTCGACGACTTTCTCCGGGAGGAAGGGCTTCTCGCCGAAGCCGAGGCGACCGCCGTGAAGCGCGTCATCGCATATCAGATAGAGAAGGAAATGGCTGCGCGCAACCTCTCCAAGAGCGATCTCGCGAGCCGAATGCAAACCAGCCGCTCTTCTCTCCACCGCCTTCTAGATCCAGAGAACGCGTCGGTCACACTGCTCACCCTCGAGAGCGTTGCGCTTGCGCTCGGGAAGAAACTGAAGGTTCAATTAGCCTGAGTGCCGGACCACCAAATGCTCGGTACGGCTTCGCCGCCCGAGATTTGGACTGTTTGGCAATCTGCTCATGAGCAACATTCCCAGCCAAGCCAACACGCATCTTGTGCGATGCCGCGCCCTTAGGGGAGTGGTGCTTGCGGGCTGCCTTGTCGGGATCGCGGCACTCGCTGCTTCCACCGACCTGAATTCGCAAAATGCGCTTCCGAGGCTCGTCTCAACGGGCACGAAAGATCGGATTGATCTGGCGCCCGACCTGTATCTGCAGCGAGTTGGTGATGGTGCCTATGTTATCTCTCACACTTTTCCATGGCTTTGTAACTCTGTCTTGGTGGAAATGGCGGACGGGACGCTCGTGATGGGGGGCACACCTTGCACACCGAAGGCTACAGAACTCGTTCTGGCCTGGAGCAAGCAGCGATTTGGCGAACGCAAGCTGATCGCCATTAACACGGGATATCACGTGGACAACTTGGGTGGGAATCAGGCACTGCTCGACGCAGGCTTTTCCGTTTATGGCTCCGACTTGACCGTCAAGCTGCTGAAAGAGAGGGGCGAGCAAACGCGCCAGACGACTCTGAAACTGGTCGGGGCTACAAACTCGCCGGCCTACGCTATTTACGCTAGCATGAGATTTGCACCTCCTGATCATATCTTTCCGATTCATGACGGCCTCACATTGAAGCTCGGAAGCCAGGAAGTGCGCGTGTTCTATCCTGGCCCTTCGCAGGCACCCGACAAGGTGGTTGTGTATTTTCCAGATCGGAAGCTGCTATTCGGAAGTTGTATGATTCTCGCGGGCTACCGCCTTGGGAACACTGCGGAAGCGGATACGCGGCAATGGCCGGTGGCAATACGCAGGCTTGAGCAGTTCCCGGTGAATGTTGTTGTGCCGGGTCACGGCGAACGCTTGGATCCCGGATTGATCCAGCACACCCTGGATTTGCTTGAGAAGAAGTGAAAATGCCGACCATCGGCTCGACCGGACGGCTCACCCGCGGCGGGTTCGCCGTCCGGTCAGCCGTAACGTTGGCGGAAGGAGAAGAACATGACAATCAGATTACAGACTTATAGACATATTCTGTCACCCCATGCTGTCGCCGCCTGCGTGTGCGCCATGGCTGCCGTGCTGTCGACATCAGCCGCCGATTACGAGTTGGCCGCCTACTACTGGCCCAACTGGCACGTGGATGCGCGTAACGAGCAGAAGCTGGGCAAAGGCTGGACTGAATGGGAGCTGGTCAAGGCCGCCACGCCTCGATTCCCCGGCCATGTGCAGCCGCGAGTGCCGCTGTGGGGCTACGGCGATGAAGCCGACCCTAAGGTGATGGCGCAAAAGATTGATGCCGCCGCAGACTGCGGTCTCACCGCCTTCATCTTCGACTGGTACTACTACAATGAAGGCATAGCCCTTGACCGTTGTCTGCGAGAGGGTTTCCTCAAGGCGCCCAACCGCAACCGCATCAAGTTCGCAATCATGTGGGCTAATCATGATTACATTGACCTGTTCCCCGCAAAGATCGGCAAACGGAAAGAACTCTGGAACGCCGGGGCCGTGTCGCTTGAAACCTTTGTCAGGGCGACGGACCTGATGATCAGGGATTATTTCTCGCAGCCCAACTACTGGAAAGTTGGCGGGCTGCCGTACTTGTCCGTCTACGAACTGCATACAATGATGAAAGGTCTTGGCGGTGTGGAGAAGACCCGGCAGGCCTTTGAGGATTTCCGAAGACGGTGCAAAGCCGCCGGTTTGCCCGGCGTGCATATCAACGCTGTCGCGTGGGGTGTGCAACTCAACACCGTGGGGAGCGAGCCTGTCCGCGACATCTCCGGCATGGACAAGCCGGCGGTCATCGTGAACGACGCAGCCGGGCTTATCGCCGCGCTGGGCATCAACAGCGTCACGTCGTACGTCTGGGTCCATCATGTTGGCATCCCGGAATTTCCCGGCTATCCGTATGAGAAGTGGGGTGACAAAGCCGTTCAGAAATGGCCTGATCTTCAGAACAAGTTCAAGGTGTCCTATCACCCGAACGTCAGTGTTGGCTGGGATGCCACGCCGCGCACCGACCAGACCCAGGAGTTCAAGCAAGCCGGTTATCCGCACATGTCAGTCATCACGGGCGGCACGCCGGCAGCGTTCAGGAAGTACCTTGAAAAGGCCAAGGCCTATCTCGACACGCGGCCACCCGGCGAGCGCATCCTTACGATCAACTCGTGGAACGAATGGACTGAAGGCAGCTACCTCGAGCCTGACTCACGAACGAAGATGGAATACCTTGATGCGCTGAAGGCCGTGTTCCCTCCAAGGTAACTTCATTCAATCATCGGGAAGGACGTTCTTCTGGGACGAAGATGTAAGCATCTGGTGTTCAATCGTTTGGTCGGAAGAACTCGGCTAACAAGCCATTTTACCGTACATGCTAGAGCGTGCCGGTCAACGGCAGTGTTCGGTCAGAAGACATGATGATGAAAAGGAAGGTCAATCATAGGTGGCTTGCCGTGGCGGGCTTGATGACCGCAGCCTTGGTTGTCGGTGCCGTCCCGTATTTCCGCTGGGCCATCTTCGTCGTGAATGAGCCAATATCGAATGCGCTCTGGCCGGACCGACAGGCGATGTTCTGGGCCGGTATCGGATTCGGGCTTCTTTTCTTGATTTTGAAGGCATGGTGGATCACTGTGCCGCTGGCAGTCATCCTCGTTGCGGCATGGGTCAAAGCGTTTCGCGGGACGGACGACAGAGGCGCGAACCAGCAAATGCAAACTATCGCCGCGAAGCGCGGCTCAGTTTGATTTGCGACGTCCCATGGAAAGGAGAGAGATCATGGCGTCCGATGAAGCATTTGTTCAGTTTATTGTTGACCAAATGAGCGATGCTGGGCGTGTGGCTTCACGCAAGATGTTTGGTGGGTACGCCATCTATTGTGACGACAAAGTGGTTGCGCTCGTGTGCGATAGTCAATTGTTCGTGAAGCCAACCGAAAAGGGGAGAGTCTACATAGGGGATGTCGTTGAGGCCCCGCCTTATCAGGGCGCCAAACAGTACTTTCTTGTCGAAGACAGACTTGAAGATCGAGAATGGATCTCCGAGTTGATTAGGATTACGACAAAAGAAGTCCCGAATTCCAAAGCGAGGACAATCAAACCCAGGCGAACAACGCCTCGCACTTTACGTCGCGTTCCGCGACGAAAGTGAAGGCCAAAGCAAATAGAGGCATCAGAAAAAGATGTTGATCTACACAGTGCAATGTGTGACTATATGTGTGGAGGTAAAAGATGGCTACAAATCTTCAACTTGATGATCGGCTGATAAGACAGGCGGTGGAACTTGGAACCCACCGCACAAAAAAGGCGGCTGTAACGCAAGCATTGAACGACTACATTGCTCACCTCAAACAGGAAAAGATTCTCAACCTGTTTGGGAAAGTGGATTTCGCCCCTGGATATCACTATAAAAAACAGAGAGCTAGAGCATGAGAGTGCTCGTCGATACGAGTATATGGTCGCTTGGACTTCGTCGAGCCGAGAACATCAGGAATCCAGAAGTACCGGAGTTGCGACGCCTGATTACTGCTCACTTGGTCGAGATCATCGGCCCAATCCGGCAGGAAGTGCTTTCTGGAGTACGGGACCAGCCCCAGTTCGACAGATTAGAGGATAACCTCGCTGCCTTTTCAGATGTGGCTTTGCTAGGCGAAGATTATGTAACCGCCGCCAGGTTTTTCAATTTGTGTCGATCGAAAGGTGTTCAGGGGTCGAATACAGATTTTCTTATGTGTGCAGTGGCCGTGAGGCACGACTTTGCCGTTTTCACAACCGATGGAGACTTTCCTCTGTTTGCCAGATACTTGCCGATTATGCTTCATGAAATCCACAGAAAGACCGAACCGTCACCAGCACGTTATCGTCGCTCCCGCGCCGAAACGTGAGGCGCAACGTGTTGGCCGAGAGAAGACGACGGAGATCTAGCATGAACTGGATGAAACGGTTGTTTGGATCCGCGGTGCGAGTGAACAGGGAGCGGATATCCATAGATTAGCCGGGGTGGCTTAGCCACCAGAGAAGGCAGACATAAGAGAATTAAATGGAATTGACTGATCTAGGATTTGACGGCTGGTTTAAAGAGCCTTCCGCCTCCATCCTGAAGCAGGGGCAAAGCATTGCGCGCGTCACGGCGGTCGACAGGGACGCATTTCTCATCAGAGGCAAGGGTGCCGAGCGCTACGCTGAGGTTTCCGGCAAGTTGCGTTTTGAAGCCAGGTCGGCGGAGGATCTGCCATGCGTTGGGGACTGGGTGTGCGCGCAGTTGCCTGCATCCGAAGGTCCTGCGCTGATTCACGCAGTAGTGCCGAGAAAGACACTCTTGCGGCGCAAGCGTCCCGGCACGACAGTGGAATTCCAGTTGATCGCGTCCAACATCGACGTCGCCTTCATCATTCAGGCCTGTGACTATGATTTCAACATGTGCAGGCTCGATCGGTACCTGGTGATGGCATCCGAAGGCCACATTGAAGCACGGATCGTCCTGAGCAAAACCGACCTGATCTCGCCAGTGGAACTTGGGCAGAAGGTTGCGCAGATTACCGGAGCAGGCATTACTGTCCCAATCCTCCCATTAAGCAACGCTAACGGATCTGGACTGGATGATTTTCGGGCTTTTCTTGCTCCCGGCAGGACTTATTGTCTCCTTGGTTCCTCAGGAGTTGGTAAAACCACGCTCATCAACCGGCTGATCGGCCGAGATATGTTTGAAACCAAGGCGGTCAGCGTGACCGGGGAAGGGGTGCATACAACCACACGACGGCATCTGCTGGTTCTTGAAGACGGAGCAATGCTGATCGACACCCCTGGAATGCGCGAACTGGGCCTCATAGGAACGACTGAGGTGATGAAGGATACCTTTGCGGAGGTGGGCGTGCTTGCGTCTCTTTGCCGTTTCTCTGATTGCACCCACGGTGGAGAGCCGGGATGCGCAATCTTGCAGGCCGTAACCAGCGGAACATTGAGCGTGGAACGATACAGGAATTACCTCAAACTCAAGAAGGAGAATGAATTCCATGATCTTTCATACTTCCAGAAGCGAAAGAAGGACAAGGAATTCGGGCGGTTCATCAAGGCCGCCAAGAAGAGAATGAAGGAATGAAAGATGGATCCAGGACAACGGCATGATCTCGTATTACCGACCCGCGGCGGGTTCTCAAACTGAGATGCCGGCGTTGAGCCCGGAACCCGAAGACGCACGATGCTTGATACGTTTCCGCCGGGCAATGTTCGTTCCTGTGAGACCACCGGTTTCACCCCGGCGCATGTGGCAGTAATCGTACAACAGATACCGGCAAGCCCACCACCGATCATTACAACATCGATGGCCAATCGGACTGTCTTCAGATTGAGATGATCGGCGGGTTACAATATCCACACCGTCGAGTCGCTTCAGGCCGGACGAGCCTGCGATCCTGATTTCTTTCGCAAGACGCCCCACATGATGAGTGGGATCACTGCGAGGTGCAGGCATGCAGCAATCAGATACCAGTTTGTGTAGGCGCCGGGCTCGACAAGCTTCGTGATTGGATCCGGTCTCAGCAGGTGTGCAACCTTGTTGTTCATGATGATGGCGCCTATTGAACTGCCGGCGGCCACGATGCCGAATACGGCGCCAAGCGACGCCTTAGGCACGACATCAACAACCAGCGCGCTGATATTGGTGAGCCAGGCGAGATGCGCAAAGACGATCAGCGAGGCGAACAGCAGCGCCAGGTTCGCTGAGGACGAATAGGCCACCAGTGGGGAAAGCGGCATGAAACAAGCGCATCCAAGCATTACAAACACCCGTACTCGAGCCGGTACCATGCCGCGCTTTATGAAACGACCCGAAAGCCACCCGCCTACCAGGCTGCCCAGACCGGCGGCCAGGAATATGACCCATGTAATCTTCACATCGGCTTGCGACAAGCCGCGAGCGGTAACCAGGTATTTCGGGAACCAGCTCTGATAAAAGAACCAGATCGGATCTGAAAGCATGCGGCCGAACAAAAGACACCAGACCACAGGTTGCCTGAAAGCCTGAAACCACGACCACCTTGGCTCTGCAGCCTCAGCGCGGGACTCCGCAGTATCAGCCAGGATCCATTCGCGCTCACGAGTCGTCATCCTGGTATGCGTCTTGATTGCACGATTGAAGAACAGCCATGGCACAAGCCATACGAGACCGAGAGCACCGGTCACCACAAACGCGGACTGCCAGCCGAAACTTGTCGATAACCATATTATGAACAGGGGGGCGAGCGTCATGCCAATTGGCGTTCCGGCTGTATAGATGCCGATGGCGAATCCGCGCTCCTTTGCGGGGAACCATTCCGACACTGTCTTTGGTGACGCTGTCCAGTTTCCAGCCTCTCCCAGGCCGAGTAGAAATCGGAAAATTGTCAGCGAGGTGATGGAGCGAGCCAGCGAGGTGAAGACATTTGCAAGAGACCACCATCCCACGAAGAGCGCAAGAGCAATGCGTGGCCCTAATTTATCCACGATCAAGCCGGATGCCAGCAGCGCTATGGTGTATGCGATCTGAAACGCGTTCTGGATGTTCGCATAGCCTTGATCAGAGATTCCAAGGTCTTTCTGGATGGTTGGAGCGAGCAGCGAGAGCGTGTTCTTGTCTACATAGTTCAAGACGGCGGCGAAGAAAAGAAGCCCCGCGATGAACCAGCGCAAACCTGGAATTCGTGCCCGCGTCTCAGATGGTGCGTTTGTCATGTCTTCTCCATTGTTCCTTGATGGTACTTATACACGGCAATCGGGATCGCCATGCGAGAAGGGTTTCCTCCACAGGCAGATCCTTCGACCGTGCGAAAGATTGTCAGATTAGAGCCGGCAGCGCAAGTGTGACGATGTGTTGCTTTGCACCCTTCAAATCGCACAACTTCCCGGTTTCTTCTAAGAAACCAGGCGCGGCAGACGTCCTCATGGTGAAATGCGGAGGTGTGGTTCGAGTACTGCGTGTTCAGGAGAACTGAAATGGCGCGGACAAGAAGACAATCCAAGTTGGTTGCCGGCGAGATGAACCTGGTCGCAATGATCGACGTTGCGTTTCAACTTCTCAGCTTCTTCATAATCACGGTTTCGCCGGTGGATATAATGACGCACCTGAGCGTGTTCCGGCCTATGGGATTGCGTCCTGACGCAGTTGTTAACCCGGTGGTTGATCCGGGGATTCAAGTTACAGTGTTCGCTGATGGTTACACCGTCAATGATCGCAACGTGAGCCTTGCGCAGATGGAAACGGTGCTGGCGAAACTGGGATGCATCAGCCCTGATCAGGGCGTCTTGATCAAGTGCATGAATGACGCGGCCCACTCAAGACTGGTGGATCTGCTTGATGCCTGCGCGAGGCTGCGGCTCACGAATCTGTCGGTGATAAGCTCGAACGTGTGAACATGTGGTTGTGCGGCTGTTTGCGAAGGGAGGCGACAAATGAACCTGCAGGCAACAGTGTTTGACAGGAACGAAGCGATCAGTTGCTTCATCAAGGAGCACGGATGGGGCCCCGCGGGATCAATGGTCAGTCACGCGATATTGATTCTGCTGCTGTTGAAGTTTGCCGTCAATAGCGTCGTCATGACAGGTGATCCGGTGCCTGCGACAATCTATAAGCCGGAGGCCGACATCATCGAACCTAATCCACCTGCGCCGAAGCCGGATCCTACGTTGTCTACGATCCCGGACGATATCGCAAACGACAATACATGGGCTGTATCAACCCATGACATTGACATCGAAATGCCGGGTGAGGTTCCAGGGACGGGGCCCGGTGCCGGGAACAGGGAGGGCATGGGGATTGACGATGCATCGCTCGCCCGCGGGTTTGATATGGACAATGTAAAGAGCTCCCTTGTGATGGCAGGACTGTATGACACCCGGACTCCGGGCGGTCGGGATGGGGCCATGAAGCGTAACGGCGGGACGCCCCTGGGCGAGGGAGCGGTGTTGATGGCACTGCAGTGGCTGAAGGTCCATCAGGAGGCGGACGGTTCCTGGGCTGGGGCAGGGTCGCCGACCGCGATGTGCGGGTTGGCGCTGTTGTGTTACATGGCGCACGGCGAAATACCGTCTTCGCAGGAGTTCGGGCAGACGGTTGGGAAAGCGATAAAATACCTTTTGTCTGCACAGGAGCCGGGGGGGCGCTTCAAGAATGCCGGGGTCAATTTTGCGTACGGGCATGCCATAGCGACCTATGCCCTGGCGGAATCGTTCGGCATGACGAAGATGGTTATTCTCAAGGAGCCTTTGGAGAAGGCGGTCCAGATAATAATCGACGGCCAGCAGGGCGGCGGTGCGTTTGACTACAACTACGCGAAGGGCGGGCGCCGGGACATGTCGGTTACCGCCTGGCAAGTGCAGGCTTTGAAAGCCGCGAAACTGGCTGGGGCTGGAAACAATGGACTGCAGGAGTGCCTGTACAAGTGTGTGGATGGCGTAAAGAGCTTTGCTGGACCTGGCGGTGGGTTTGGATATACCGGTGCGGGGTCCAAGCAGTCTCTTAATGGAGCCGGCGTGCTTTGCATGCAGTTTCTCGATCTTGCGGCAGATCCGCTGGCAAAGAACACGCTCAGGGCGGGTGATAACAAGTTGCCGTCGTGGCCGAAGGATGTGTTTACGACCTACGGTTGGTACTACATGACACAGGCGCTGTTTCAGAATGGCAACGATCCGGCGTGGAAAGCATGGAATGGGACGATGGCGCCGATGCTTGTGAAAAACCAGAGTCCAGATGGTCACTGGGACAGCGGCAGCACGCATTCGGCTTGTCCTGTATATGACACGGCCTTGTGCTGCCTGTGCCTGGAAGTCTACTACAGGTACCTGCCGACATACATGAGAGCTGGCGAGGTAGCCAGGAAGCCGCGGTCTCAAGGCGATGCGGATGCGAAACTGGCAACGCAGATAGCGTTGTAGTTTATGATCCAGACCGCCTTGCAGTATCTGCTCTAGACGTTGAACTCCTTGGCGTTCACCGCCGAGGAAAGCAATACCTTCTTGTCGGACAGGACTTTTCTAAGGCCTTCCTGCTCATCCATGCAGGACGTCAGGGGGAGGGCAATCTGGCCGCCTGAAATCGCAGACTGCTGCATGCCCAGCATGATTTCGGCCCCTTTGCAGGCGCTCTCGAAATTGCAGGGATGCAGCTTGGTGCCATCCAGCCAGTCGGCCATATCCTGAATATAGGGAGGCATGTCGAGGTCGTAGTTCATGACGCCTTCGCCGCCCTGAAAGCCATCGCGCCTGGTAACTGCACGCCAGCCGCCATTCGTAAGCACCTCGGCAAACCCTTCGGTTCCCTGGGCGCCCATACGGCATTTGCCCCACCACTTCGCCACTTCAGGCTGATCCGGCGCCCCGGCGCCGCATTCATAAATGCCGCGTACACCGTTGGCGTATTGGACGAAGCCTGCAATGTGATCCGGTGAAGGATGGTTATCGGTCAGTTTCCCGCGCCCCGCGGCCTGCCCCATAACCCAGGCGGCATCCGCCTCATCATTATACCAGCGGGTATAATCAATCAGGTGCGACAACATATGTGTCATCCAGCCTGTCGCTGAACCGTATACGGTGTGAACCCGGCCCAACGTACCGCTCGCGATGATCTCCTTCACCTTCCGGTAGTGGCTGCCGTAACGGTGCTGATGGCTCACAACCGCCTTCACCCCGGCCGCAGTGAGCAGGTCGCGGATGACCAGCAGGTCTTTGCTGGTCAAGGCGACAGGTTTTTCGAAGGCTATGAGTCTTGCGCCGCCCTCAATGGCGGCCTTGATCATGGGGATGCGCAGATTGGGCATCGTGCAGAAGCAGAAGACGTCAGGCTTCAGTTCCTTCGCCAGCGCGTTGACGTCCATGCCGACTTTGACGCCGCCGCCTATTTTGGCGGCGGCAGCATCCAGCTTGGAAGCGTCAATATCGCAAAGTCCGGTCACTTTGAAGCGTCGATTGGCTTGGAAAGCTGTGGCATGATGCATGCCGCGTTTCCCCGTTCCAACCACCATTGCCGTGTATTGTTTTGCCATGTGCGTATTATCCTTCATGCGTTAGCCTTGTCCCACTCCTGGCACTTGGCAATGACGTAATCCACTTCATCGGCGGTCAATTCCGGGAACATCGGCAGACTGACACAGGTTGCCGCATTCTTCTCGGCATTGGTCAACGGGCCGACGAGGCGGGCACCCTTGCCCCATGGGAATCCGGATTGCTGGTGAATGGCGATGGAATAGTGGGTCTTTGCATCCACACCGTTCTTGTTCAACCAGGTCACGAATTCATCACGCTTACCGGCATTCTTCATGTCGAGCACGTACAGGTGCCACACATGGCGGAAACCCGGCTTGGCGTAAGGCAGTTCGAAGGCCTTCGCACCCTTCAGTCCGGCCGTATAGCGCTCCGCCAGTTTGATGCGCTTGTTGTTCCAATCGTGGATGTGTTTCAGCTTGGCGCTCACAATACCGGCCTGGATATCGTCCAGACGGCTGTTAAAGCCGAAACTATGGACATTGCGAGCGGGCGATCCGTGGGCCCGGAGCAGCTTGGCCACACGGTTGACCTGCTCGTTGTTGGTTACGATTGCGCCGCCGTCGCCGAAGCAGCCGAGGTTCTTCTGTATGATGAAGCTCGTGGCTACGGCGTCGGAGAGTTCGCCGATCTTGAAGGTGTCGCCGGCGGCGTCAATGGCCTGGGCGTTGTCCTCAATGACCCATAGTTTGTGTTTGTCGGCGATCTTTTTGATGGCCGGCATGTCGGCGCACTGCCCGTACAGGTGGACCGGCATGATGCACTTGGTCTTGCGGGTTATGGCGGCCTCGATCTTCGCGGGATCGATGCACTTGGTCTTTGGCTCGCAGTCGATCAGCACCACAGTGGCACCGGCAATCCAGATGGCTTCTGCCGTGGCAAAAAAATGTGTTGGCGTTGGTGATGACTTCGTCGCCTTCGCCAATGCCGAGAGCCATCAGGGTCAGCCAGATTGCATCCGTGCCGTTGCCGCATGGAATTGCATACTTTGTGCCCGAAAACTCGGCAAATTCCTTCTCGAATTGCTTGTTCATTGGGCCATGGACATACTCACCGCTCTCGATGACCTTCTTTATGTTGGCATCGATTTCCGCCTTGATGTTGTTGTACTGGCGCACATGACCGTAAAATGGAACGTTCATTTCTTCACCTCTTTCTTGTTTTGTTTCTCACCTGGAACAACATTTATCATCTTAACGCTTGATCACTGGCAAACTGGCGGCGGCAACTGCCTGTCCAACCCTTCGACTTTTTTCGTCGGGAACATGCAGCTTGATCCTTTCTGCAACGGTTTCAAATTGTGCTTTCATAACTTCGCGTGCTTTATTGATCAGGATATCGCCCCCGGCTCCTGTGGTAACACGGCCAAGGATCAGGATATTGTTGTAGTCATAGAAATCAGCATAATGGGGCAGGGTGTAACCCAGATATACGCCGATGGTTTCATAGATCCTGGCCGCCCGCGTATCGCCCTTGGACATCAAGCCCTGGACCAACTTCAGTCTCTCAGGCAAACCCATATCGGCCGGCGCCTCGATGCCTGCCGCGGGGAGCAGTTTGTTCACAGCCTGCTGGGAGAAATACAGAGCGCCGACGCCGCGATCGCCCGACCATTCGTCTGCGGGCGCATCCGGGTTGAAATCCACGGGGGCGAAAGCAAGTTCAGAGAGCCATCCAGTCATGCCGCCCGCGGGGTTCATATAGCCGCCAGCCTCGCTGGACCCCATGGCCACACCGAGCATGGCTTTGGTGTTGAGCGACATTGCGCCCGCGAGAGCCGTGACATCGCCATCATTGGCAACTTCCATCGGAACCTTCCATGCGTCGCGGAGCCGCAGGAAAATGTTCTTTGCCTCATTGAACCTATTGGCCGGCACCGCGCGGAATAGCGATGCGACCATGATGCGGTTGTTGACGACGACGCCTGCGGTACTTCCACCGATGGCATCAACCCTGGGCAACTTGGCCGCAGCTTTCTTGAAGCCTTCATTGATCAGGTTGTAATGGTAATTCGGATCCGGCTGAACCTTGGGATCCCAGGGGAATTCGTCGGTGTAAATTGCCTCCCCATTCATTACCGCGGAGATCTTGTAATCGCTGGCTCCGAGATCGAACCCGATGCGGCACCCATCCAGGTGGCCGCCCACGGTGGCACTCAACTCCCGGGCGATGGGGACTTTGTCGGCCTCAGTGAGAACGACTTCAAATGGTTTCTCGTATATCTTGCCCATCAGATCCACATCGAAGGCTCGCGCCCCGGTGGCCGAGTAGATCCTACGGATGTGTTCGCCAATGGTTCTTGGGCCGCCAAAATGAAGCTTCCAGCCGCCCCGTGCCCAGAGCAGGAATTTCACAATCCGCTCCACATAGCGGATGGTGTCAGCACTCGAGTCGGGCTTGACGATGGTAGTAAAACGGGAGAGGTAGCCCTCTTCCCGCTCCAGGCCGAGGACAAGCGGCACGGCCTTTCCAGAAGCCCTGGCTTCAGCGATGTAGGCTTGATTGAAAACTATGGCCGGCAGGAATCCCGGGTCAAGAGGGGCTTGAATGGCGGACTTTTGTTTCATTGAGCGGCTCTCCTCATTTGAAAGCCTCTCGTATTATCACGTGATAAATCAATTTGCACTAAGATTGTACCTTTTTATTTCCTGCTGATGGGCGCGTTGAATCCCGGATGACCAGATGGGGGTTTAGCGTGACGTGCTGAGCCGACCGTTTTGGTGCAAGTGTACGATTCTTGAAGAATTGCCAGGCTGTGGCGCACATGGCTTGAACCGGCTGAATCAGGGTGGTTATCGGACATTCCAGATATTCCGTGTCCTCGATTCCGTCGCATCCCATCACGGCGACATCAGACGGAATGCGCAAACCCATGTCGCACAAGCCGCGATAGACTCCCACCGCCACGTCATCGGAATGGCAGAAAATGGCCTGTGGGCAACCGTGTGCCCCGATATATTCCTGAATCAACCGCCGTACGACTGGCCGTTGCCTGTCCGAAAGAGGATAGTGGATGAACTCGGGTTTGAGTCTGGCACGTCGCATCATCTTCAGGTATCCGGCGCGACGTTCCTGATCCTTGGCACCTGCCTGCACGAAAGTCATGTGAGCAATCCTGCGGTATCCCGTCTTAACCAGATGTTGCGTGGCATCCACGGCGCCCTTCAGCAGGTCAATCTTCACGTAATCCGACTTTGAATAGCAGTGGGCGCCCATGCTGATGACCGGAATATTGGACCGTGGATGTGCCCGCAGGTAGTTTGAAACCTGAGAGGGAGCGTCCACGATGAAGATCCCATCCACCGGTACATGTGACAGAACACGGCCGGAAGTGGATGCGCCAACCTCACTGACGATCAGTTCCATTTGATTCTGTTTCAGCAGACGGGTCAAAACCCTGGTGACATGGGCGTAGTGGGATGAAATCTGGTTAGGTATCCAGAGCGCCACAATGCCGGTCTTCCCTTCCCTCAGGGCGCGGGCATGGGGATTAGGCTGGTAGCCCATCTCGATGGCTTTGGCCTGAATCAGTTTGCGTGATTCCGGCGAGACCTGGGGATAACCGGCCAGAGCGAAGGTAACGAGTTGCCGGGAAAGTCCGAGCTTACGTGCGATATCCAATTGTGTGACCATTTCGCAATAATTAGCACGTGATAACATGTATGAAAAGAACAAACTATAACGATGCAGGCGAAATGAAGTAGCCGATGATCCACATTCGCCGAGGTTACGGCGGACATGCAAACGCGGATAGGGAAACCTATGATTCGTGATTTTCTGAGTTCCAAATTGAAGTCCGTGAAGTTTCCGGTGAGTTTGATCTGCCGGTCGCCGGTTGTGTCGGTCGCTGAGCAGTTCCTGCCGGACATCACCCAAATGCATCCTCCGTCTGGACTGTCCAATCGGCAGTGGTTCGCCGAGTTGGGGCTGATCCAGTTGGCAGTGAACGACTGCGATGAATTTTGCAGGAGAGCCGGATGGGGGAAATCTCCATGTCCGGTTCGAGGATGGCCGGTAGCTTAGGCTGGCGGGTACTCTACCCCGATATACCAAGTCGCATCAACGATCTGCAGGACTCTGCCATATGCACTGGGTCGGGAGGTTTCGCAGGTTGGGGTACTTTGATTTCAGCATCGACACTGCGCTATTGTAATTGTTGTCCCATTTGGTGAGAAGCGGTGGCAACGCGTACTCGGACTCATCCGCGGCCACTAGTGAGCCTTTATGGTTCAATTCGCGACTTATCATTAGAACCCCAGCTGGCAATCCCCTGCTATAAAGGTATCTGAGTCTTATGAGTTCAATATCTCCGAGGTAATAGCAGTTGCCCGGTCTGACCTGAAATGGTTCCGGCATTTCAGGCACCGCGGGCGTGAGTTCAGTTATGAATAGGTACTTGGCGACAAAGTCAGCCCATTTTGGCGGGAGTGTCCCGAAGAGAGCATCGATTTCCCTTTTTGTCAACTCGGTGTTCTTTCTCGGAATCAGAGACATGGCTTTGAGGTTGGTCGTGGAGCGAGTCACGATGTGAGATATACGGTAGTTTCCAGGCGAAATGGGTACTACGATTAGTTCTCCTCGATTATTGCCTTTGATATGAGATTCCTGTCTTGTTGTTGTTTCCGTCAGTCCCACGTGGTTATCGAGAGGCCATACTGTTCTGAAATCTGTGGGTGAGGAATTGGTTAAGTCGAGAATGCGAAGTCTGGTTAGAAGTCCGGGAAATGCATCGACACTTGTGAGTCCGGATCGGTTGGAGAATGGGGTTTGTCGAACGAGACCAAATAGATATCCAACCTCCTGTTGCGGTATCGCATTTGTGGGAAAGTTGGTGAGCGTATTGGACATCTTGGTTGCGCAGCCTGCAAGCAGGGCAATGCTGCTGACCATGGTAAAGCGTGTGACGGCCCCATAGATGCTTTTCACGTGGTCTCCTTTGGTTGGCAGTCGCAAGAGCAGGTATTGAGCCCCGCTCTGGAACTGTTCCTTTGATGGTTTTGACTGTAGCTAAGTCATCAGCGAAGGTCAATCGGAAGATGGTGGTTGCGCGGCGAGCGAAGGCTGTTGGGCGATACAGGACTCGAACCTGTAATATCAAGTGTGCAAAGGGGGATAGGTGGTATTGGACCTGTTCGCGAGAATTGCAGAAGGCTTAGCACACCCTTTCCCAGCTGGCATGCAACGTCGTGATTTCCGTTTGGCGTGAATAGCGCTGAAAACTCGTTAAACGCCATGGATCACAAAAGAAGTCACACAAGTCATTTCCGGCATTCTGTGATGGTGCAGGGCAGGGTGTGGGTTTCAAACCAAGGATTTCATGCACTTGCTTCGGAGTCGTCAAGAACAGAAGGTTTTGTCCACAGGGCGCTGATGCTGGTGAAGTACGCAGGTATGACGAACCTGGTCCAGACATTGAACGCGATGTTGCCGCCTCTGATCGGCATCGAGCGCAACGCCTGCGCTCACGGATTCGTCCAAACGATGTTATAAGTCGCCAGCCAAGAAGGCACGGAGGCTTCCTTGTCCGCTGCCGAAAACGTTGTGAACAGCATCAGTGCGCATTTCATCATGGGACCTCTTCTCGGGCGATGATCAACGCCAAGGTCTGGGTCCACCGGCTACCCTGGGCATCGGTTACGGTAAAATCAAAACGCGCCCGGCCGGTCTGGCCCGGCGCGGGTTTGAACGTGACCAGGCTACCATCGGCAACGCTGACCGTCACACGGCCACCGCTGGCCTGCGACGCGGTGAACCGTGGCGACGCCGTGAACCCGCTGGTGAACTTCTTCAGATCTACCGCCACGCTGCCGCGTGACGCAACGATGCCATGCGGGAGCGCAAGAAAGTGCAGATATTCTTCCAGTCGCGTATAACCGGAGGCGGTGCCGGCGGGGAAAAATGTCAGCCCGGAAATCTTCCCGCCGCTGCCGGCGAGCGGCGTGTTGTGGTCCTGTTGCGCCGCATCCCAGTCCAAGGCGCGCTCGTAGTAATCGGGCATGCCATCGCCGTCGCTGTCGGCCGGCGCGGGCTCGGAGTGCAGCGCGCCGCTGCCGCCATCGCTCAAGCCGAGCTCCTTTTCGTCGCTGATGATCCGGCGGTGCAAGAGGGCGACGTCGCTGATGAGCAGCGCATCGGCTTCGTCGCGCAACGGCTTGGCGGGATCAACCTCCATGCGCAGTGGGCCGGCCTGCGAGAGCACCTTCTTGTAGGCGGTGAGCCGGTCGTCGAGCGTCACGGGGATACCAACCACCGGAGCGCCTGGCGCGGCGGGATCGGCGGCGGCGGTCTGCGGGAATGGCGTGGGCTGCTTGTGATAAAGACTGCCCGTGGAAAACATGTCGTGATCGGTGGCGGTCACATCGAACACGCTGTTGCCATTGCCATCGAACGCGCAGTCGTGCGCATAGACGTGGAACGGCATGACGCCGTTGGTCTGGCCGCCGCCAAAAATCGCGTCCTTCGCCTTGCCGCCATGGACGAACGTGCTGCCGCGCAGGTTGACCTTGTAGGTACCGGGCACATCGGCACCGGCGAGGTTCATCCCGATGTCCCATCCGAAGGTGATATTGTTCGCCCAGTCGAACGCGAGCGGCTTGATCACCTTGGGGTTGCGCGTGTGGTTGTGCGCCCAGAGCGAGTGGTGCACCGTGGTGTGGTCCACCAGCCACAGCCCGCCCGCCGAGTGGTGTTGCAGGCCCCAAGCGTTGATGGACCACTGGAATGTCATGGTGGGTGGCGCCGCCCTGAACATCGAGAAGTTCTCGTCCGTCGAGAACATGGCATCGCAATGATCGAGCATCAGGTTGCGCGCGTCGCCATCGGTTTCCAGGCAGTCGCCACCGTCGCGGTCTACGCCGTGGCGGAAACGCATAAACCGCAGAACCACGTTGCTGCCGGAGATCCAGAAGATGCTGCCCCGCAACGCAACCCCGTCGC
>Ga0247841_10006368_pt1 | contig 18296 bp, 12 predicted proteins | sample LaCruzMarch2015__2_FD_192410 | JGI IMG/M metagenome (GOLD analysis project Ga0247841, IMG submission 192410) | Freshwater microbial communities from meromictic Lake La Cruz, Castile-La Mancha, Spain - LaCruzMarch2015_18m | ecosystem: Environmental > Aquatic > Freshwater > Lake | place: Spain... | reverse complement strand
AGAATTTTTTGTAGAAGGACAAAATGCCGGATCTCCACATCCTAGCAGCGCAGCGAGCGGCATTCCATGCCAAGCGCCCGAGGGGCTTGTTCCTGGAATATGAGAGTCCATATGAGCATCCACCCAGATCAACCCGAGCTTTTTACCCTGTCCCATCGACTCTTTTACACCCGACCAAGTTCCTACAGCGATCGAATGATCTCCCCCAAAAACAATCGGGAAATATTTCCGTTTGATTGCGTCGCACACCGCATGGCTTACATGACAATTGAGATCGGTGATGAGTGGAAGAACGTGTTCAAGGTCTATGTTTTGATGCTTCTCTTGGAATAGTGGATAAAGGATCTCCCACAGGTATTTCTGCTCTACCTTGCAGCTTTTTAGAGCGACCTTTTTATAAAGGGACTCTGGGCCATCTTCACAGCCGCGCTGCTTTGCGCCCCAACCAGAGGCAACACCAATGATTTCACAGTTACGATGCAAAATACACCTTCATATTTTTATGTAAGTCTATTTTTGATTTAAACAAACACAGGATTTTTATGAATTAATTTCACAAAAACAAAGAAAATAAAATTAGAACGGGGTTTTAAAAACTAAAAAAGATATTTTTTAAGCTTAGACTAAGAGTTTTTAAATTGTTTGACTGTTTGAACAAACGCTCGCACGTTTTCCACAGGCGTTGCAGGAAGCACCCCATGACCGAGGTTCATGATGAACCCTCTTTGATCTGACATAGAATGTAATAACTTATTTGTAGCATCCACTACCATGTCTCTACTTGCGTCACGCAGGAACTCAGCACAAAGATTGCCTTGTAATACAATCTCTGGACCAAGAGCCTTTCTGAGTAGGGCCATATCCCCTTTCTCATCGATGCTGATGGCAGATGGCGAGATCTTAGCAATCTCTGAGGCAAAGCGGTGGGAATCTCTACAAAAGACAACCACAGGAACGCTTAAGTCTTTAAGACCTTCTATGATCTGTTTCCAAAAAGGAAGGCAGTATTCTCTGAACTGTTCAAGAGTTAACACATTGGCCCATGAATCAAACAATTGGACCGCATCAGCACCAGCTTTTACTTGCATACGAAGGTATGCGATAGACGCCTCGGCGATCTTAGATAGAAATAAAGTAAAATGCTTAGGGTGATTTAGCATCAGTTCTTTTGTTTTGATAAATCCGCTTTTACCAGCTCCCTCAATCATGTAGCTTGCCAGGGTAAAGGGTCCTGCACAAAAACCGAACAGAGGAACTTTCAGTCCGGGTTTTACAAGCTCTAGTGTTTTTTTAACGTAGGAAAGTGTTTCTTCTACAGGGCTTAGAGTAAGAGCCTCTATTTCTGCAAGTGTCTGAACGTAGGGAGAAACAAAAGGGCCCCCTTTGTCAGGAAACACAATTTTTTTACCAAAAGCTTCAGCAAGAACAAGTATATCTGAAAAGAGAATGGCAGCATCGACATCGAGGAGTTTAATAGGCAAAAAAGTTACTTCGGCAGCAAGTTCAGGCGTATGAAATAGCTGCCAAAGAGTATGCTTAGAGCGCAGGGCTTGATAGTCGGGCATATAACGCCCTGCCTGGCGCATAAGCCAGACAGGAGGTCTTTCTACCGCTTCATTGCGAAGCGCTTTTAGCAATAGGTCTCTCATGCGAGGAGTCTATTCATAATAGAGTCAACAGTGAACCCGAATTCAGCTGCGAGATCACTTTGCGGCGCTGATTCACCGAAGGTATCGATACTGATAGCGATGCCATCATGACCAATCCACTTCGCCCATCCAAAACTTGTTCCAGCCTCAATACTTACACGCTGCCCGAGGTCTCCACCAATAACTGAGTGTTTATACTCATCCGATTGCTGCTCGAAGATCTCCCAGCATGGCATAGAGACTACGCGTACTGATTTACCGATTTTTTCAAGAGCTGTCGCTACATCAAGTGCAAGAGACACTTCAGATCCTGTTGCGAAGAAGCTAAAGTCAGGCTTTTTAGCCTCTTTCTTCATAATGTAAGCACCTTTGCCCATCCCTTGTTCATAAGGAACATTCGCCTCTTCTAACTCAGGAAGCGCTTGTCTCGAAAGAATGATCGCTGTAGGACCTCTATAACGAAGTGCTGCAAGCCATGCCATCTTAACTTCCCAGTTATCCGCAGGACGGATCACTTGAAGCTGCGGCATAGCGCGTAGTGACGCTACTTGCTCAATCGGTTGGTGAGTTGGTCCGTCTTCACCTAAAAACACAGAGTCATGAGTAAACTGATAGATCACTTGAATTTTGGAAAGAGCCGCAAGACGTATTGCATTACGCATGTAATCTGAGAAGGTCAAAAAGGTTCCGATGTAAGGCACGAACATGTGTGTCTGAGAAAGACCTGTGGCCGCTGTTGCCATGCCAAATTCTCTGATACCATACTTAATGTTACGTCCTTTAAAATCTCCAGGGGCGATACACGGGAACTTCTTCATCATAGTCATATCAGACGAAGACAGATCGGCGGAACCGCCGTAGATTTGAGGTAGAACATCACCTAGTACATTCACAACGTTGTAAGAAGAACTTCTAGTAGCGAGCGGACTCTTCATCTCTACTTTTCTTAAGATCTCTTCAATGTTTTCTGGAAGGCGTCTTTCCACCATCTGCATAAAGACTTTATATTCTTCCGGGTATGTCTCTGACCAGGAGCGGAACATCTCTTTCCATTTCTGTTCAAGAGCTGCATCTTTCGCAAGTCTTTGCTCAAAGTAGCTATAGACTGGTTGTGGGACATAGAAGTCTTCTTCTGGAAGACCGAGAGCTTTTTTGGTCGCTTCTACTTCTTCCGATCCAAGCGGTGAGCCGTGGACTTTATGAGTTCCAGCTTTCGTAGCACACCCCTTACCAATGATCGTATGCATGACTACAAGAGTTGGTTTTTTCTGATTATCACGGATGGTCGTAAAAATTTTCTCCATCGCATCGAAATCATACCCATCAACTTCAAATACATCCCAACCATAAGCGAGATAGCGCATCTTTGTATCTTCAGAACCAGAGTCTTTTAAGAAACCGTCTAATGTGACTTGGTTCGCATCATAAACAAGAACGAGGTTATCGAGCTTTAAGTGTCCAGCAAGAGCTGAGGCCTCAGAAGATACCCCTTCCATCATACAGCCGTCACCTGCCAGGCAATATACTTTACTTGTAAAAAGCGGGTAGTTGTCTTTATTGAATTTAGCAGCAAGGATCTTAAGACCGAGCGCTTGTCCTACCGCATTACCAACCCCTTGTCCAAGAGGTCCTGTCGTTGCCTCTACACCGTCTGTCATATGAAATTCAGGGTGACCTGGTGTCTTAGAATGGCTCTGACGGAAACTCTTAATATCATCCATAGACAGATGGAAGCCAGATAGATGAAGAAGAGAATATAGCAGCATAGAGCCGTGGCCTGCAGAGAGAATAAAACGATCTCTATTGAGCCATTTAGGATTTTTTGGATTGTGTCTGAGGAGTACTCCATATAGGTACGCTCCAAATTCTGCGCATCCCATAGGAAGGCCTGGATGGCCAGAGTTAGCCTTTTGAACAGCTTCCATTGAAAGCTCTCTGACGACGTTTGCGATTTTTCCAAGCTGCTTTTTCAGATCGGGATCCATGAAATTCTCCATACTTTGTAAAATTGATCTTCTATTTGTAGCTCTCTCCCTATAAAACAGGCAAGGAAAAAAAGGGCACAGCCTCAAATGTATTTTATAGATTTTTGCAAAAAAAGAGCGCGTCAGCCTTAAGCTGAGGCGCTCTTAAACAAGGAATTAAAAAAGAACTGTATAAGAAAGAACTAAGGAGGCAAAGTTCGCACTATTTCTTCCTGTGACCGAGAACCAAACGCCGCCGATGAATCCGGACACATCATTTACGTTATATTCAATCGCAGGTGATATAGAAAGATTATCTGAGGAAGGAGCTCCATTCGATGGCGCTACGCCATCCGTTGGGTATCCTGCGAAACCTGAAAACGTACTTTTACCTGAATAGGTATAGGCAACATCCGTTGCAAACACCCATTTTTCCGTTAAACTTACCTCAACACCAAGATCGGCATTGAATGTACTGCCAACAGCCACCTGTCCATGAGTTCCTACAGCTCCACCGTAGGCATTTAACCCTTTAACAGAGGCCTTATCATTGGGGATATTATAAGCTGTAGCAAGCCTTACTGCCACTGGATGGAGTTTGAGCCACCAGAAAACCTTACTTATGTTAAGCCCGAGTGATGTTTGATATACCCCTGATCCCGTTCCATCAAGTCCATTTTTATCAGGATTCAAATTTCTATATCTTCCTGTAGGAAAGATTTCTCCTATAACAAAGCGAACGTTTGGAATATAAGGACGTTCTTTAACAGCTTGCAATCCGAACTGAATCGGCATATCAGCAAAGTTTTGCCCGTTTTCCCCTTTTTGCCATCTGAACAATCCTTGAGGGATCACAGTGACGTCCAGCCAATTGGTCAGACCTGCCTGGAAAACGAACTGAGGATTGATGATATAAGTATTCGGCACACTGATCGATCTTCTGTGGTTATTAAACTGTGCATGGTTCACAGTAAGAAATACATAAGGCTGAATGTTGATATGGCCAAAAGGTGCGTTACTCGCAGAGCCCGTGATAAGCGGTCCTGTATACCATGGAATGAACATTTTTTGTGCGATTTCAAAATCTCTCTGATCTCCCTGAATTTCCGCTTGAATTTCCGCTGCAGATTTTAGAGGTTGCGTTGGAGATGCAGGTTGGTCCGCACAAAGTGCGAAGGGAACTGCAAAAAAAAGTATAGATATTTTTTTCATAATCCTTGCCTTTTAAAGTTTCCATTTTATATACACAATTTTTAATTGCAAGTAGGAAAACCCATGGATATTTCAGGTTCAAGCCCCAATCCACCAGAAAAGCCAACCTACGAAAAAGACTTCAACCAAAGCGTTGATCTCTTTGAAAAAAGCTTTCAAGGGATGCAGTCTTCTACATTCGATGCACAAAAAGATCAGTATGTCAAAGTAATGAAAGAATCTCTGAAAACGATGCAAGAATCAGCCAATGGCATGTTCAACCAGCATCTCTCTGAAATGAAAAGTAAACTCTCCTCAGATCTCAACACCTACCTACAAGCTCCAACTCCTGAGCACAAAGAGAAGGTAGAAGAAGATATCGAGCAAATCAAAAAAGAAGAGAAGTAGTTTTTCTTTCTACTAAAACCCAAAGCCTCTTGTTGAAAGAGAGGATAAGGCTCCAAGAACAAGTACGACTGTTATCAGAATAAAAGCCCCTTTAAATAATACAGAGCTCTTATCTACCTCTTGCGTGTTTTCTTTGAAAAGTAGCAGCACAGCGATTGCTATCATAGAACATGCAAATACCACTAGAGCCCATGCAGGCAAACTTTTTCCAAGGATGACAGGCTTTATTGTGTCTTCGCAGCAAAACTTTATAGAATTATGTCTTAGCGCTACAATACTTCCAAAAAGAGCAGCTAGTAGGCAAACACCAAGACTCTGAGTATTCGGCCCCCCTTTTAAGTTGATAAGAAGACAAAGCGCTGCAAGAACCATAGAGATCCTTTGGAGGTAGCAAAGGGCGCACGGCTTATGCTCTAAAAAAAATTCTACAAAATATCCACCGAATAAGACTAAAACAAGACTTATGAAAAAAAGGACATGTAGTCCTATTTGCAGACGTTTTTCCCATCCCATCCCTACCACCTCATCTCAATACTTGATGTAAGATGAAAAAAGAAGTTCAAGCAGCCGAGGATTAAAAGGATAATAGCAAGGCTCAAGGCCGTTTTTAAAAAGCCTTTATAAATAAGGGCCGCTGCAAGACCTGATAGAACAAAAAAATAAACCATAACCTAAACTTTTTAATTTACAACTCTAGTTATGCGCCTTTCTATTCAATTCCTCAAGTGGGTTTTTGACTTTTGTGAGCTTACTATGCTAGACTCCCCTGCCATATTGAACAATCCTCAAAGGATAAAGCTATGATTTCCCAAGAAATGCGAAGAAACTTCCTCAAATACTTTAAAGAGAACGGCCACAACATCATGGCGTCTTCTTCTGTGGTTCCCCATGATGACCCCACTCTTCTTTTCACAAACGCCGGAATGAACCAGTTCAAAGACGTATTCCTTGGAAAATCCGCACGGGACTTCACAAGAGCCGCCACATCACAAAAATGTATCCGTGTGGGAGGCAAGCATAATGACCTCGATAACGTCGGTCATACAACAAGACACTTAACATTCTTCGAGATGCTCGGCAACTTTTCTTTCGGCGATTATTTTAAGGAAAAAGCCATCGAATTCGCATGGCAAGTGACGACAGAGGTTTTTGGATTTACACCAGAACAGGTGTGGGTCACCGTCTTCCAAGAAGATGATGAAGCATATGAATATTGGAAGAAGATCGTTCCTGAAAAGCGGATTGTTCGCATGGGAGAAAAAGACAACTTCTGGTCTATGGGAGATACTGGTCCCTGCGGTCCTTGCTCGGAACTTTTATTCGATAGAGGATCTAAATATGGTAATGCAGCATCGCCTAAAGAAGACCTAACCGGCGAGAGATACTTAGAGTTTTGGAACCTTGTTTTCATGCAGTTCAACCGAGACAGCTCGGGCAAAATGAGCAACCTACCCAAGCAATCGATCGATACGGGTGCTGGCCTTGAAAGAGTCGTCTCTTTAAAAATGCATGTGGATAATGTGTTTTCAACCGATATTTTCATGAGTCTGATTGCACAAATCGAGCAGGTCACAGGCAAGAAATACAATCCAAACGACACGCTTATGGCTCCCGCATTCCATGTGATTGCAGACCACATTAGATCTCTCTCTTTTGCAATTGCTGATGGCGCTCAGCCAAGTAACATCGAGCGCGGGTATGTACTGCGCAAGATCCTCAGAAGAGCAGTTCGCTATGGAAAGAATCTCGATAAGCAAGAGCCGTTCCTTGCAAAAATTCTTCCTCGTCTTATCGATGTGATGGGAGGAGATTATCCTGAGCTTAAAGCTTCCGAGCATCGGATTGCTGAGATCTTAACACTTGAAGAGGAATCGTTTTTCCGCACGCTCAAACGCGGCGGTAACATCCTTCAACAAGTGATCTCAAAAGCGCAAGACAGCCCTCTGAAACAAATCAGCGGAGAAGAAGCGTTCAAACTCAAAGATACGTATGGGTTCCCATTAGAAGAAATTCTCCTTCTTGCCAAAGACACGGGCGTAGATGTCAACCTAGACTCTTATACTCTGCTTGAAGAGCAAGCGAAAGAAAAATCACGCAGCGCACAAGGGTCCCATAGCCAAGAAGCCGAGTCGAATTTATTCAAAGACTTCAGCAAAGAGCATGGCAAGTGCGAGTTCACAGGCTTCCATGACATCGAAGGGGAAGGAACTATCATGGCGCTCGTTCACGAAGGAAACTTTGTTAAAGAGCTAAAAGAAGGACAAGAAGGTCTTGTCATCTTAAACAAAACCCCCTTCTATGCAGAAAAAGGAGGACAGGTCGGCGATACAGGGATTCTAACCCATCACAAAGCACACTTTGTAGTAAGCAGCTGTTCAAGTCCTTATGCCGATGTCATTGTACATAGTGGCAAAGTGGATAAAGGAGAGCTCATCCTCGGCGAGCCAGTAAGAGCCTTTGTAGACAGCGCAAGACGTCAAAAAGTAGGAAGCAACCATACAGCAACCCACCTTTTGCATTACGCCCTTGAAAAAGTTCTTGGGAGCCATATCAAACAAGCGGGATCTCTTGTTGAAGAAGACAGACTCCGTTTTGACTTCAACCATCATAAGCCTCTGTCTCATGAAGAAGTGAAAATGATTGAACAGATCATCAACCAAAAAATCCGGGAGAACCAAACAGTATCCGATTATGAACTCTCTTATGATGACGCGCAAAAACGCTCTGACATTAAGCAGTTCTTCGGTGAAAAATATGGATCTAAAGTTCGCGTGGTCGACATTGACTTCTCTAAAGAGCTCTGCGGCGGCACACACGTGCACCAGGTGGGATCGATTGGTCTATTCAGAGTTCTTAAAGAGTCGAGTATTGCAGCTGGTGTCCGTAGGATCGAGGCAGTAACTGGTAAGGCAGCTGAAGAATTTACCTACTCACAACTCGCTCTTTTAGATGAAGCCTCAGCTCTTGTGAAAGCTCCGAGTGGAAAACTTGTTGAAAAATTAACCTCTATGCTCGAAGAACATAAAGAGATGAGCACTCAGCTTAAAGCCATGAAGCGCGCTTCCATAAAGCACCTAGCTTCTCAGCTTATGGAAAAAGCCGAAAAAGTAGGATCTTGCGAACTCCTTATTGGTATCGTCCCTATCGAATCGGAAGATATGCAGATCCTAATTGACGACCTGATGAGTCATAACAAAAACTTTGTGATTGTTCTTGCCACAAAGACGCATGACAGATGCCAACTCTTTGTAAGAGTCTCTGCAGATGCTGTGCAAAAAGGAATTGCGGCGGGCAGTATTGTGAAAGAAATCGCGCCATGTATTGGTGGAAAAGGGGGCGGAAAAGCAGATAGCGCTCAAGCGGGCGGAAGTAACCCTGCAGGTCTTGATGATGCCTTTACCCTCGCTAAAAAAATGATAGAAGGAAAGTGTTAGAAACAATCCATAAGAGCCCAGCTCTTCAGTTTTTTTCAGAGACGGCAACAAAAGAGCCGTCTCTTCTTGTGGAAGGCCTGTGGGATGCGCCGAAGGCTCTTTTATGTCTATCCCTTGCAAAATCAACTGGAAAGCATGTCGTTATTATCTCAGGATCTAGAGAAGACAGACTTCTTGATGATCTAGCCTTCTTTGAAGTAGCACCCGTTCTTGATCTTCTGCCTTGGGAAACTCTTCCTGGAGAGGAAATCGCTCCGAGTTCTGATATCACAGGGAAAAGACTGGAGATTTTATACGCCCTTACAAAAACAAAAACGCCCTCTATCATCCATTGCTCTTTGCAAGCGCTTTTGCAAAGAACAATTTCTCCAAAAACATTACAAAAGCTTTGTCACGAATGGAAAAAGGGCGATACGATTTCATTTAATGGACTTACCGATTTTTTGATTAACCTCGGTTACAAAAAGATGCCGATCGCCTCTGATAAGGGAGAATTTGCGATCCGTGGCGGCATACTTGATATTTTCCCCATATCTGCACCCGAGCCTTATAGACTAGATTTCTTTGGAGATACGTTAGAAGAGATCCGCACGTACGATCCTATAGGACAAAAGTCGATTAAGAAGGTAGACAGGCTATTTTTAAGCCCTGCATCCGAATGGCATTTGCTAAAATCTGAAGAGAATCCCTCCCTTCTTTGGGACTACCTAGGAGACAACACGGCAGTTGTCTTCAATGAGCTCCTGACCATTGAAGATCATTATGTCTCACTGGAAGGACTTCCTGGCAGCAAAACCAAATTCTTCTCAACACTTGATGAGCATAGAAAGAAAATCAAACATCTTCAGCAAATCCTTTTTTCGCATAATCCCGTAGAAGAGCTATCCGAAGTAGAGATGACAGATAGGAAAGGTCGTAGTTTTTATTCTGGTAAGAATCCTATGCAAGAGCTCAGTTTTGAATTTGCTGGAGCTAAAGTAATAACAAAGCGCTGGCAGCACCCCTTCATTGAAATCGCTGATTTCTTCTCTGTCCTTGATAACAAACAAGCAGCCACGCCGGAAGAAATCTTCTCCTCACTTGCAAGATGCGCCAAATCACCAATGGAGCTCCATTTTATAAACGCCTCAGAGGCGGAAGAGAAAAAGCTCAAAGAGCGCCTTGCCGCTCAAAGTGTCCCTCTTCCTAAAAACACCCATTTTGATAGAGGCTACCTCACCTCAGGCTTTGTCCTTGCAGATACGCAGCTAACACTCCTTCCTCAGACAGAACTTACCCATAGATATAAAGCACGAAGACAAAAGTGGCGTAATACCTATCACACCCCTGCTTCAGAATTCCATGAACTGACACCTGGCGATGTCGTTGTACACTTCCATAATGGTATCGGTAAATTCCTTGGGTGTGAAAAAAAGATCAACCACCTGGGTGCAGAAGCAGAGTTTCTCATTCTAGAATATGCAGAGTCGAGCAAGCTATTTGTCCCCATAGCGCAGTCCCATCTTGTTAGCAGATACATAGGCTCAAGAGAAGAAATGCCAACGCTTAGCACGCTAGGATCAAGCAAATGGCAAAAGAGCTGCGTGCAAGCGCAGAAGTCAATCATCGGGTATGCCAAAGAGCTTCTAGAGAGAACCGCTGAAAGAGAGATCCAAGGTGGATTTATTTACAGCCCTGATTCAGAAGAGATGCAACTCTTTGAAGAAGAATTTCCCTTTGTAGAAACAGAAGATCAGCTAAGTGCAATAGCAGAAATCAAGAAAGACATGACCTCTTCTAAAGCAATGGATAGACTCATCTGCGGTGATGTAGGCTATGGTAAAACAGAAGTGGCTATGCGCGCAGCCTTTAAAGCTGTTCTCGATGGTAAAAAGCAAGTAGCCGTCCTAGTTCCGACAACTGTTTTATCCATGCAGCATTATGAAAACTTTAAAGAGAGGATGGCAAGCTTTGCTGTGAATGTGGGTGTCATATCCCGCTTTCTTTCTGCGAAAGAGGTCAAAGAGACCTTAAAAAAAGTAGCAGATGGAACAATCGATATTCTGATCGGAACCCACCGGATCATCAGTGGCGATGTCCTCTTTAAAAACCTTGGCCTTATCATCATCGACGAAGAGCAGCGTTTTGGAGTGCGCGCCAAAGAGCATCTTAAAAAAGCAAAAATTGGTGTGGATTGCTTAACCCTTTCTGCAACACCGATTCCAAGAACACTTTATCTCTCTCTGATCGGCGCAAGAGAAATCTCAGTGATCAACACTCCCCCACAAGATAGGCTGCCAATAAAAAGTGTTCTGGCCGATAGAGACCTGGGCCTTATACAAAATGCGCTCTTAAGAGAATTATCCCGCGATGGGCAGTCGTATTTTATCCACAACCGGGTAGAGACGATATTCCAAGTTAGAGATGAGCTACAAAAGCTCCTTCCTCAAGCGAGGATAGTAGCAGGTCACGGACAGATGAATCCTGAAGAGATCGATGCTGTATTCCACTCTTTTAAAAGTGGAGAGGCGGATATCCTCGTTGCAACAACAATTGTTGAGAACGGGATCGACATCCCCAATGCCAATACCATCTTGATCGATAAAGCCGATCAATTCGGCATGGCGGATCTCTATCAGCTACGTGGACGTGTCGGCAGATGGAATAGACCAGCCTATGCCTATTTCCTCACTTCTAAAGGGCAGAGGCTACCTGAGATCGCAAGAAAACGATTGTATGCTCTAATGGAGTCATCAGGACACGGTGGCGGCATGAAAGTTGCAATGCGCGATCTTGAGATCAGAGGCGCTGGCGACATCTTAGGAGTGCAGCAATCGGGACAAATCTCAGCGATCGGATTCCATCTGTATTGCAAATTGCTTAAGAAAACTGTCGATGCACTGAAGAAAAAGCAGCCGATCTATTTCCTCGAGACAAAGATGGAATTTTCTATCGATGCCAAGCTGCCTGATGATTATATCAACGAATCAAGTCTCCGTATGGAGATCTATCATAGGCTCGGTGAGGCTTCAAGTTTTGAAGAGGTTGATGCAACACTTCATGAAATGAAAGACCGCTTTGGTCCTCCCCCTCCTGCCGTAGTATGGCTATGTCATTTAACCCGCATCCGTCTTTTTGCTGCGCAAAAAGGAATTTCTTTCATTAAATTTGAGAAGCTTACGATGACATTTGAAAAGCAGAGCGGAAAAGTCTCTCATAAAAAGACCGTATCTCTTCCTCAGACGAAAAAGCCTGAGGAATTTGAAAAGAGTGTTCTTGCGCTTTTACAAGCTTAAGGTTTTGGCTCTTTAGGTGTGCCAAGACCGATATTTCTATGGTAGGCCCCTTTGATATGATGGATTTGCATATCTTTGGCTTTCTTCAAGATCGCAACACCCTTCTCTACATGATCTGCCATATGAAGATCATACACAGACGCAGCGCTTTTCTTCGTTTTTACCCCATCAGCATTCAGTGGCAGATCGGAAATAAGTAGTAACGCACCTAAAGTAAATTTTCTTTTGTAGCTGGCTGCAAAAAGTGTAGCACACTCCATTTCGATCGCTTGCGCCTTGGTCATTTTGAGCTTAGTTTTAAACTCTTCATTGAACTCCCAAAAACGCATATTCGTCGTATAGGTAATGCCGATATGATAAATCGTTTTTTGCTCTTCCAGAACATCAGTAGTCGCTTTTTGCATAAGGAAATTCGCAAGTGCTGGCACTTCTGGAGGAAAATAAAAATCAGAGGTCCCCTCACCACGGATGCTAGCTACAGGTACCAGATACTCTCCGACATGGTATCTACGTCTGAGTCCCCCGCACATGCCAAGGAGCAGGCTAGACTTGAAAGGGAGAAAAGAGCATAGGTCAACCACTAAAGCGGCAGCTGGCGATCCGATCTTGAAATCGAGGATGCTGATTTCTTCTTCTGGAGAGTGAGCTACTTTAAAGACAGATCCTTCGATCACTTTCACACCACGTGACTGGGCGAAATAATCCACATATTTGGGGAAGTTGGTCAAAAGAAGATTGGGCTGGAACTGGCCCACATCGCTTCCTGAATATCGCTCAAGTGTTTCTCTTGCAAACTGTTCTTCTTGTATTCCAACCATGTACGACCTACTAGGGTTTAGTATAACTCTTTACCGTAGCTTAACCCATATACGATCAATAATCAAACGGAAGATGAAAGTCTAAAGGCTGAAGTCTCGAAGAAAAGATAGTCGTAGGACGGCATATTCGATGATTTCCATGGGGAAAATTAACAAATACAAAAAATTAGATTCGTTATGCTATAAGATCCGCCTAAAATTCCAAGGAAGCTTCCTATATGATAAAAAAAATTCTAATTCTCAGTCTCCTCTGTTTTCAATGTATCTATGCTGGTGAGCCGCTTGAAGAATATTTCTCCTACTTGAATCAACTTGGCCAACCTAACGGAAATTACCGAGAGGGAGAAATTGAAATCGTCACTGATCCAGCGGAGATTTCCAAGATTCAAAAAATACAAGAAGCCCGTTTATTAAAAAAAGGGTTTTCCCAAGAGCAAGCTTCAGAATTTAGTCGTATAGGTATCGTAAATGAAGATCAATATTTGATCTGGCTGCGCGACGCCGTTTATTTTCCTCAAGGGATCCCAGGAACCTATGACAGAGTCATATGGAGAAACGAGGTAAAAGATAAGTTCCCAGGAGTTGCTGTTTTGCCTGTACTACCTTCCGGTCAGATCGTATTGATACTGAACTATCGCCACGCTACTAGATCCTGGGAGCTTGAGCTTCCAAGAGGAGGAAAAGAATCGCAAGAAACTCCCCAAGAATCAGCACTTCGCGAATTAAAAGAAGAAACGGGACTCGTAGCATCTTCAGTGACTTTTTTAGGTGAAATGGCAGTTGATACAGGAATACTTTCCTCCATGATTCCAGTCTATATCGCAAAAGTCTCTACTCAAGAAGAGTCTAATCCTGAGTATTCTGAAGCAATCGCAGCGGCGATTTCTTTCTCAAAAGAAGAGCTAAAAGAAGGCTTAGTTAAAGGGTTTTTACAGGTATCTATCGAAGGCATAAAAAAAGAAATACCTCTTCGCGATCCATTTTTGACTTTTGCTTTGCTCCAGGCAGAGTGTCGTAACTTGCTTTAGAGTCTCCTTGCGTTTGAATAAAATTATGTCTTATTTAAATTAAAATTCGACTGAATCTCTTAAAAAAATTCAACTATCGACCATGAACTGCAGCAAAAAAATAAATAACAATTTAATTTTTGAGCTAGATCGCAATAAAACAATTCCAAACTTCAAAATAAAATAGAAAACAAACCCACGATTATTTATAATTTCTGGCATTAATTATTTATTATTTTTCAATAAGGAAAAAAATGGCGGCTCCCTTTTTAGATACCCTAGTCGGAAGATTTATTGCTATAGAAGCAGAATACCAGACTGCTAAGGCCTCAGGATCCCCTCTTTCTCCTATAGAAGATAAAGTAAATGCCTTATATGCCTCTTTACAAGGTCGTGTTTGTCTACAACCTGAAATCGAAACCTCTCCCAAATATCAGAGTCTTGCTAAAAGTGTTCAGATATTACAAGCATCGTTAGCAGACCGCCCTCCCTCTTATGCATCTTCTGCGGTGGCGGCAGACACAGCCTCTGTTGGAGGACGAACACTCTCAAGAAACGGTGGCAGCCATAATCTATTCGCTCTAGCATTGTCTCCAAGACTTAGAGGAAGTTCGGCAGCATCTCCAGTAGGAGCTGCAGCCTCTCCCTTTTCCGCAAGACCTGCTATTGCTTGCGCTGACTCAGATGATGAAGACGACCCGATGCCAGCTACGAAAAGATCCTCTTCCTCAATTACAGATACAGGTTCTATGTTTCCACCTACTATGCCTGATATAAGAAAGCGGGGGGGTACAATTACATCTCGCCCTGATCTAGGAAAACTACCTGGCGTTTCTATAGAAATGGGAATAGATGGAAAACCCCTTCATGGATATAACATCCATGATAGCAGTATAGGATATGCAGCAGAACCTATTGCCTTTTTAGATAGTATTTCTTCTTTAAGTACTGAAAAGAAAAAGGAACTTAAACGCGCTTTAGAAGCTTTAAATCAGCCCATTTTTGAAGGATTTCTCTTTCTTTCGATCTCTGCAGACGTAGTTTCTAAAATTACTGGCCGCAAAGTCCCTGCTTCATGGAGTCAGACAACCCTTTCAGCTATCTATGCAAGACTCTCCGACGTTTCTAGTGAATCTCCTACTTGGGGAATTCCTCCAACCTCAGGATATGAGAAACTACATAAACAAATCCGTTATGTTGTTGAGAATCATCCCTCTCAAGCCATGGAGTTTGAGTCTTCGATAAGAGCCCTTCTTATATTAGCCCCATATCTTATACCCTCATATGCCACAATGCTTGCAACTCAGGCCTACCATAAAATAAATCCCATGACACTATCTCCCATCATTTGGACTCAAGAGCCTGAGTCATTGCAACTACATAGAATTTTATATTTTATACATACGAAAGAATCAGAAGGGACAATACTTAGTAGACAAATTGCAAGCCTTGAGATAATGGATCGAGCAAATTTGAGAACCATGCTTCATTCGATATTAGCTCAGATTTCTGGACTCACCGACGAACAAAGAACACACTATGCAAATATAGCCCTACGCAGAATCCCCCGAGCTGAAAGAGTTGACTATAGTCTTGAAACGATAAAAGCGGTTTACGCAAGCTTAGAAGCTTCTCCTCTGACATACCCTCTGCCTGCCACTCCTGACTGTGAAGGATTTGATGTCGTGAGAGCGAACGTACAAGCCGCAATTCAATATGTCGGCCCGGAAGCTTTAAGATCTACTGAAAGTGAGCTGCGAGCTATTCTCTTCGCCGTACCAATACTGCCCCCAGACCTGCTTCGTAGCCTAACTAATGCAGCTTTAGCAAGGCACGGATTTCCACCGGCCTATTGGACGGATGAAAATCCTGCTATCCAAATCCTTAGATTTCTTCACTTCGCTAAAATCCCTGAGCTTAAGTAAAAAAATAAGGATTTTGAATTAAAATTTTTTATTGCAATTTGCGCGTTTAACCGCTTGCATTTTAAAGAAAATCCCTTCAAAATCCCCTCTTTTTATCTATTAATACCTTAGGAAAATCTTATGGCCTCTCAAGAAAACACAACCGATCTAAAACCTGGTTACAAGGTTGAAGTCGAAGGCGAACCATACACTGTAGTGGGTACCGAGTTTGTAAAACCTGGAAAAGGACAACCTTTTAGCCGGATTAAACTCAAACATCTTAAAACAGGTCGCGTTGTAGAAAAAACATTCAAATCTGGTGAAAAAGTCGACGTTGCAGATGTTGAAGAAAATAAGATGAGATTGCTTTACAAAGAAGCCGATGCTGCTGTGTTCATGGACGATAAGACATTTGATCAGATCACCATTGATCTAAAAATTATCGGTGAAACTGAAAAATGGCTGATGGAAGAGATCCTTTATGACATCGTGTTCTACAAAGGGCAACCGATCGATGTACAACCACCTACATTTATGGAACTGAAAATCACAGAGACTACACCCGGAGCTCGTGGTGACACATCAGGGCGTGTATTAAAAGCAGCTACAGCAGAGACCGGAGCTAAAATACAAGTGCCTATCTTCATCAATGAAGGGGAGAAAATCAAAGTCGACACTCGTACCGGCGAATATGTCTCTCGAGTCTAAGATTCCCCTACTTAAAGACCGCGCTCTGATGTTTAAAAGAGCGCGTCTTTTTTTTGAAGAGCTTCAGCTCATCGAAGTTGACACACCGATACTTAGTCCTACAGCTCCAATCGATCTTCACATCGATATCATGGAAACAAAAATGCATGATAAGAAAGTGGGGTATTTTCATTCTTCGCCTGAATATGCGATGAAAAGGCTTATCAGCGCAGGTCTTACAGATATCTATCAAATCTCTCATGTGTACCGCTATGGAGAAGAAGGATCTCTTCATAACCCAGAATTTACCATGGTCGAGTGGTACCAAAAAGGTTGCTCCTTTGATAAAATCATAGGTGACACACTAAGCTTCATCCGTCTTTTTTTAGGTGATCTTCCGGTACGCGCTATGAGTTATAGACAGATGCTTTTGCATTTTGTAAGTATCGATTATCTCATAGCAACAGATAATGATCTAAGGGCTTACATTAAAGAAAATAGCGATAGCGCTCCGTCAAGTCTTTCCACTTGGGATAAAGACACTCTTCTGCAGTACATAGTAAGTTTTCATATTGAGCCTCATTTAGGAAAAAATGAGCTCTTTGTTTTAAAGTATTTCCCTGCAAGTCAAGCGGCACTGTCTCAAGTACAAACACTTAATAATGAAAAAGTAGCTGAGCGTTTTGAAGTGTATTTTGAAGGCATTGAACTTGCTAACGGCTACCATGAGCTGACAGATGCTACAGAACAAAGAAAAAGACTTATAGAGTCTAACAAGAAAAGGCTTTTACTCGGCAAAGAGGATCTTCCTCTTGATCACAATTTCATAGCAGCCCTTGAAAAGGGCCTGCCTGATTGCTGTGGAGTAGCAGTTGGGTTCGATCGTCTCATGATGCTAAGACATAAAAAACCCATTCTTTCAGAAGCTATAGCCTTTGCATGGAGTGAGCTGTAAAGCTTTTTAAATCCATCCTTGAACAATCGGATACTTCCTGCCCACTCGGAACGCTTTTTTACTCACGCGAATGCCGGGCGCCGCTTGCCGTCTTTTATACTCTGCCCTATGCATTCTTCTAACAAGATCAAGAACAAGTTCAATGGCGAGCTGATGCTTTTTAGCTATCTCTTCGGGAGAGAGATACTCTTCGATATAGGACTGCAGTACTTTATCAACAATGGCATACTCAGGAAGTGAGTCACTATCTTTTTGATCGGGTCTGAGCTCCGCAGAAGGCGCTTTTTCAATGCTTGAAAGAGGAATAATCTCTTGATTTCTATTGACCCAGCGGGCGAGCTCATACACCTGCGTTTTTGTCACATCGGAAATCACACTAAGGCCCCCGCACATATCCCCGTAAAGGGTGCAGTACCCCATGGCCATCTCACTTTTATTTCCGGTACTTAACACGACGTATCCAAATTTATTAGAAAAGGCCATGAGAATCATACCCCGTATACGCGCTTGGATGTTTTCTTCTGTGACATCAGCTGCCATCCCTTGAAAATACGGAGTTAGAAGATCGAGAAAAGATTGAAAAGGCTTTTCTATAGAGATCTCTTCGTAGCCAATACCGAGGTTAGTTGCGAGTGCCTTCGCATCTACTACACTTGATGTAGAACTAAAGCGAGAAGGGAGCGCTATCCCAAGGACATTTTCTTTTCCAAGAGCATCTGCTGCGATACAAGCAACTAGAGCAGAATCGATACCTCCAGAGAGCCCGAGGCATCCTTTTTTAAATCCACTCTTATGAAAGTAGTCTCTAACGCCGAGGACTAGTGCTGAGTATAAATCATGTAGAGGCTCATAAATCAAAGGACAGGAAAGAGCTGGAGTCTCTAGATCAATGAGCATCTCATCTTCTTCAAAGCCTTTAGCAAGCTGAGATAATTGGCCCGTTTTGTCTACATAAACACTATACCCATCAAATATCAGCTGGTCATTACCACCCACCTGACAGC
>Ga0247841_10006367_pt1 | contig 18296 bp, 12 predicted proteins | sample LaCruzMarch2015__2_FD_192410 | JGI IMG/M metagenome (GOLD analysis project Ga0247841, IMG submission 192410) | Freshwater microbial communities from meromictic Lake La Cruz, Castile-La Mancha, Spain - LaCruzMarch2015_18m | ecosystem: Environmental > Aquatic > Freshwater > Lake | place: Spain... | reverse complement strand
GACGATCGCGCCATGTCGGAAAGATCTTCCATCGGCTCGTAGAGCAGTTGGTCGTGCATAAAGCCAAGTCATACAATGAGATCATTGAAAGCTCTAAGAAACCACTAGAGTAAAGGGGATACCCAGTTCACAGCATTTTCTTCGCAGGGCATTCAAGCGGAACCTCCTTACGAACTCGCAGATAGCCAAACTGAAGCCCATTATTGATGAACTTGCTCCAAAGCTTAACGCTTACCTGAAATCTATAGGACAGAAGACAACTGGCAACTAACGCGCATTCTTAGCAACTGACAACTGACGACGGGCCACTGACTCTCTAGAGATCCAGATTCTCCAGCCGCATTTTCTTCATATTGAGGCGACGGTAGAAGCAATTCCTGGGTTTTCCGGCCTTGTTGTTGGTGTGGCATATTCCGCCGGCTTTCGGCCGTACGCGGTAGAGCAGCGAGTTCTGTTCGCAATTAACGTATATCTCCAGCAGTTCAAAAGTATTGCCGGATTTAGCGCCCTTCTCCCAGAGTTCATTGCGCGAAGTGCTCCAGAGGATTGCCCGACGCTTCTTGATGGACTCCTGAAGCGCGATTTCATTGGTGTAGGCGAGCAAAATAACCTCGCCTGTATCTGCATTCTGCAGGGCGACCGGGATCAGGCCGCTGCACCGCGACGCCGCCTTGGCAATCTTGCTGAAATCCAGTGTTAAATCGGATCCTTCTTCCAGTGTGTTCATCATTCTGTCTCCATGAAGTTCTTTGATTCAGGCGCCATACTGCGTTTCCGGGTCTTTGCTGTCCAGTCTGAAAGATGAAAGCGGGCCATGCGGTGAATACTGTGGCTACAGCATGGCAAGCACTTGTGCCATGGCTTGCCCGGTGCGGGCGGGATTGAACAGGGCCGCACGTCGCAAGCCGGCATCAATCAGCGAATCGCGCTTTGCCCTGTCACTAAGAACCAATATCAGGGCGTCAGAGATGCTTTCAATAGAGGCGGGGTCCACATATAAGGGGGCATCCCCAAGCACTTCCGGTACGCAAGTGCGGTTTGTGGCCACGACCGGCAGGCCACAAGCCATGGCTTCCAGTGGTGTGAATCCGAAGCCTTCCATGAAACTGGGACAAGCCAGAACGCTTGCGCCGCCATACAACGCGCACAACGATCTTTCGTCAACAACGCCCAATACTCGCATGTCCTTCCTGACCCCGAGGGTGTCGGCAAGATGCTCCGCCTCCCGTCGGGATCGTTCTGCCCGCCCGGCAAAGACAAGAGGGTGCGAAACTCGTAGCGATGCCGGCATTGCTGCAAATGCCCTGATCAGGCCTTCCCAGTTCTTATGGCGACGAAGACTGCCCACAAACAGGATGAATCCTGGAATGAGCCCCAGGCCGTTCAGAATCAGGTCTCGCGGCTCTCCCTGCAACGCATTAATCTCCGGATCCACGAACAACGGTACAACCGACAACTTGCCCGTAGTGTCAGGGAATACCTTTGCAACTCGTTGCCTTGCATCATCTGTATCGGTAACGAGCCGTGCGATGCGGCCCAGGCATCTGTGAACACGATGGCGAAACCTGTATTCTCTCAGGTATCTGGCCAGTCTTCCTCGTCCATCCGGCAAAAGGGGGTTTATGTCGTGCAATGTGGCAACAACTGGCAGATTGCACTGCAGCACATTCGTGTCGGGAGACCAGAGTGCCACCGCAGTGGAGTCGGCAGCCGCCGTTGCGGGTCGCGTCCATTGCCGAAAACGTTCCGAGTCCGTGCGTAGATCGTCATCTATGAAGAGCTCAATATCCCATTCCTGGTGTTGCGCCGCGCCTACCAGAACGCGTAACACCCGGTCCATGGAGTCCAGGGGCCGTCCGAAGGCCCGCGCATCGAATGCCAGCTTCATGTTTCTGCCCCAAAAGGTAACAAATCAGGTGTTCAGAATTCAGGAGTCAGAATTCAGACCTCGGTAATGTCTGAGACAAACGGTAAACAGCAATCCCGATTTGATAGGCCTCTTTAAAACGATCATGGTTTCTCATTCTAACTCCTGACTCCTGAGCAGTATAATATCCGGTTCCGACGATTTTGCGGAGGCATTTTTTCGTTGTTTTAGGGTATTTTGGGGACTTGACTTCAAACTGGAGATACAATAGCCTGAGACCAGTGTTTTGACTGTCGCTTTCTCGGGTCCGGATGTTGGTGGCTGAGGCCGATACCGGGTCTGTTCTAGCAAGTAGAACATAACGAATGTGGCGGATAATCTGCCACGCAACAAGGAGACTCGAAATGAAGAAGTTGATGGTAGCGGTAGCAGCGGTGGTAATCGGATCGAGTGCGATGGCTCAGGTTATGCCGGTTGCTCAGACGGCGGCACCGACGGAAGTCGGTAAGATATCGGCCACACTAGCCGTAGCCAAGACGTTTGGCGATAATGACGTGACGATCTTCGGCGCTCGTGCCTCGTACGGCGTCATCGAAAACCTGCTCGTGATTGGCGATGTCGGCATGGTAGACTACGGCGAAAGCAAGGTTGGAATCGGCATTGCGGCTCAGTATTCGCTAGCCATGCTCCAACTCCCTGTGGATCTCGCGGTCCGCTTGGGCTTTGACTGCTGGAACGTCAGCAAGCTGATCGATTATGGCTTCGTCAACGGGATGGTGCTGGCCAGCAAGAAGATCGAGCAAGTTGATGGTCTTGCTGCGTATGTTGGCCTCGGTGCTGCTATCGCGCTTGGCAGTAAGGATTATGTTGCCGACTCGTTCTCGTTGCTGGTGAATGCTGGCGCAACGTACGCCCTGCCGGTAGAGAATCTCTCGGTTTTCGCCGAGATGACTTTTGCCAGCGGTAACGATATTGGCGTGGGTGTTGGCGCGGGTGCGACCTACGCGTTCTGAGTTGCCTGAGAGAAGTACAAAGGCGCGCGCAATTAGCTTTGCGCGCGCCTTTTTCTTGCTGTGCACCAGACCGTATGGCTGTTGCGAAGGAGCAAGCTCCTTGACACAGCAGCGCACTATGCGGTATGAACCTGATCCCAAGTTCAGCAGGGCACTTAGTTCAGTTGGTAGAACGCCGCTTTCACACGGCGGAAGTCACAGGTTCGAGTCCTGTAGTGCCCACCATGCTTCGCTCGCCGGCAGCCGTGTCCTACCGGCCGCGCATGTTCTTTCGATAACGCAGCGGGGTCTGCTTGAAGCGTGCCTTGAAGACGCCGGACATGTACTCGGGAGAGCAGAATCCGGACGATGCGGCAACCTCCGGGATCGGCAGATCTGTTCCGATCAGTAGCTCTCTTGCGCGCTCAAAGTGGGCTCGTCTGATTTCAGAGGCCGGGCTCCTGCCGAGAACCTTTTGAAACTTCATCTCCAGCAGTCGTCTTGAGACACCCGCATACACGGCCACATCATCCACCTTGATGGGCTGCGAGGCCCGGGTCCGGATGAACCCCAGGGCCTTTAGCAGGGCGGCATCGTGTATTGCCAGCGTGTCAGTTGATTGGCGTGTGATGACTCCTATTGGCGGAATCAAAGTCTCTTGAGCGAGTGCCTGGTGCCCATGCATGAGATTATCCAGCAGGGCGGCAGCGGAATGTCCGATTTGTACAGCGGCAATCTGGATGCCGGATATGGGGATGTGGGAAAATTCACAGAGAAGCCGGTCGTCACTCGCGCTGAGAATGGCGACATCTTCAGGAACCATAAGGCCGACTGAATGACAGGCGTAAAGGATCTGCCGCCCGCAGTTGGCATTCCACGTCAGTACGGCCACTGGTTTCGGAAGATCCTTCAGCCAGGCTGTAAGCTTCGTTATATTGAGGTTCCAGTTGGGCTCAGAACCGTGTTGCGGCCGCACGGAGAAGACAGAGCAGGGACGTGCTTCTTCTTTCAGTGCATTTATGAATGCGGTCTGCTGGGTGTACACATAGGGGAGTCCGATCAGGCTGTAATACGCGAAGTTCAGGTGTCCGCGCTCCAGGAAGTACCTGGCTGCCAATTTGCCAACCAGTGTCAGATCATTGACCACCCTGGGGAAATCGGTTCCTTTAAGTTGAATTCCTGAGACGTTCACCACCGGCACATTGAGAGCTTTTATGGCCCGTGCTATTTCGGACCGACCCACCCTGGCAATAACGCCCTGTCCCGACCATCCCCTGGGCAGGCTCAACCGGTCATCAATACCACGCGGTTCTATGAAAGTCTGCCATGGGCCATGCTTCAGGGCGTAGTTCTGGATGCCGGTGATAACCTGTCGCCCCCATGTCGTCGAGGTGTCAACCAGCACTGCCACTCTCGGAATGGGGCGCTCCACGGGAGTGGAACGCCTTGACTTCTTTCTTCTCATGATTGTATTTGCGCAATAGCTCAATAAATATGCGCACTCCCTCTATGGCTATATAGGGCGAAAGCTTGTATATTGCAAACCGAATAGAGGTAATGTTTTGTCGATATCCAGGGGATAGCGGTAGGTAAGGCACAATGCGACACTCAAGGATTTGGATTGTTCCGGCGATTATCGCACTCGTTGCGGCCGTGCAGGCTGAAACTCCGTCCGACCTCAGGATCTGGTATTCTCAACCGGCAATCAAATGGGTCGAGGCATTGCCCATCGGCAATGGCAGCCTGGGCGGGATGATCTTCGGTGGTGTGGCGAGCGAGCGTGTGCAGTTTAACGAACAGACCCTTTGGCTTGGTAGCGAGACGGAAATGGGCAGCTATCAGCCATTCGGTGATGTGTTTGTCGAGTGGTTGCACAAGACGCCGACCGATTACCGCCGGGAACTTGATCTTCGAAGTGCTGTGCACCGCGTGAGCTACCGGGAAAAAGGCGTCACGTTCCTGCGAGAGACCTTTTCAAGCCATCCAGACCAGGTGATGGTTATTCGTCTCACGGCGGACAAGCCGGGAGCTTGTTCGTGCGTTGTCCGCCTCACAGACATGCACAAGGCCAAACTCCAGGCTGTGGACTGCATGATCACCGCGGCGGGTAAACTCGAAAACGGATTGGACTGCGAATCGCAAGTAAGGGTGCTCAACGAGGGCGGTTCCGTTACGGCTGGCAAGAACGCCATCACGGTCAGCGGGGCCGACAGTGTGACTCTGCTTCTTGCGGCAGGAACCTCGTTCCTAAACAACCCGATGAAGCAGTGGCGTGGTGATCATCCACATAAGATCGTAACACAGCGGCTTGATGCGGCAGCAAAGAAATCCTACAGGCAGCTGCTGGACGCGCATACTTCTGACTACCGGGAGTTGTTCAACCGTGTGGATCTTGATCTTGGCGTGCAAAAAGGAGGAGAACCGACAGATCTCCGTTTGACGGCACGCAAGAGAGGCCAGGCTGATCCGGGGCTCGACGCTATTCTTTTTCAGTACGGCCGCTATCTTCTCATCAGCAGTTCAAGACCAGGTGGTCTGCCCGCAAATCTGCAGGGCATCTGGAACGCCGATCTCAAACCAGTCTGGTATTCAGGCTACACAGCAAATATCAATGTAGAGATGAACTACTGGCTGGCTGAACTGACGGGCCTTTCCGAATGCCATGAGCCTCTTCTTAAGTGGATTCAAAACATGGCAGTGGTCTATAAGCGGACGGCGGATGAGCGAGTCAGGCTGCCAAAACAACGAGGCTGGAGCAGCTACAGTACCACTAATCCGATGGGCGGCAGTTCGCGATGGGGAGTTCACCGCCCTCAAAGCGCGTGGCTGATGCAGCACCTCTGGCTGCACTATGCGTTCACAGGCGACAAGGAATTTCTGCGCAATACAGCTTACCCGGCAATGAAGGAGGTGGTCGAGTTCTGGGAGGATCGTCTTGTGGATGGTCCCGGCGGAACACTGATAACGCCGGACGGGTGGTCGCCTGAGCATGGTCCGGTGACGGTGAATGGGAAGACCGTACTCAAAGAGGGCGACCGGACACCGCATCCGGGCGTTTCCTATGACCAGCAGATTGTATGGGATCTCTTCAGTAATTATATCGATGCCGCGAAGATTCTTGGCGTGGATGCGGATTACCGGGCGAAGATTACAGCCATGCGCGACAAACTGCTTGGGCTTAAGATCGGGAAATGGGGCCAGATTCAGGAGTGGATGGAAGATGTGGACAGCCCACAGGATAGGCATCGTCACACCTCGCACCTGTTTGCCCTGCATCCGGGCACTCAGATCAACCCCCTGACGACACCGGAGCTGGCGGCGGCCGCAAAGGTTACCCTCAACGCGCGCGGTGACACCTCCACAGGCTGGAGCAAGGTGTGGAAGATCAACTTCTGGGCACGACTGCATGATGGTAACCGCGCCTACAAGCTCATCAGCGAGCTCTTCAAGGTCAGCATTCTCGACAATCTTTTTGACACTCATCCGCCTTTCCAGATGGACGGCAATTTCGGCTACACTTCCGGCGTGGCGGAGATGCTCCTTCAAAGCCACATAAAGACAAAAGAAGGGGACGGGTATGTATTCGATCTCCTTCCCGCGCTGCCTGATGCATGGAAGGACGGCAAGGTTGCCGGCCTTCGCGCACGCGGCGGTTTCAAGGTGGATATTGTCTGGAAGGGTGGGAAACTTGTCTCGGCGGTGATCTTTTCGCAGAAAGGTGGAACATGCCTTCTGCGCTATGGGCCTGAGTCACGAGCCGTGACACTGCGTCCAGGTGACCGCCTGTCTTGGAATGGCGTTGAAAAGTAATGAGTCGTTCAGCAGAAGCAATGAAATGGGGGGATCTGTAGAAATGAGGAAAGTACTGCTTGCACTGGTCGTAATAGCATCTGTTTCACATGCCGCTCCGCCAGAAGGCTACAAGCTGGTCTGGTCGGATGAGTTTGATGGCACGAAACTTGACCTTGAGAAATGGGTCTATCGAACCGACAGTAAGATGTGGAGCACCCAGAAGCCGGAGAATGTGTCTGTGTCCGATGGAAAATTGATTCTGACGGTCAAGAAAGAGGACGCCGGTGGAAAGCACTACACTGGCAGCGGCGTGATCAGCAAGCAGGTATTCAAGTATGGGTACTATGAATCCAGTTTCAAAATTCCGCCGGGTGCAGGCTGGCATACCTCTTTCTGGATGCAGAAGCACGACGGAAAGGGCGGTACTAGTCCCAAGGATGCGGTCCAGGAGCTTGACGTGTGCGAAAACGATTCCATCAGCAAGTTCAGTTACGGTGTGAACACTCATAGGTGGAATCCCGCTCCCCACAAGTCTTTCGGCGGCAAGAACGTCAAGACTCCGGACCTGTCGGCCGGGTTTCACGTCTGGGGTTGTGAATTCACTCCTGAGACGGTAAAATACTTCTTCGATGGGAAACTGGTCCAGACGGTGGATGCGAAGACGTTCCAGCACGGTGATCAGAATATCTGGCTGACGACCATCGCAACGTCGCTCGGCAATACCAAGGCGGTGGATGACGCGAAACTGCCTGCTGCGGCGGAATATGAGTATGTCCGTTTCTATGAGAAGAAGTGATTGATAATGAAAACCACTGGCGTCCCATTGGGACGCCAAGGCTGAAGCGGTTTAGACTGAAGGCTGAAGGTAAAACACGAAATTAATAACCCGGGACTATCGTAATTGACATCGTGTCTGATTATGCCGAATTATGCGAATGTCCTAACAGTCTTCAGCCTGTTAAACTGCGTCCTGTGGGACGCTGGAGAAAAGGATCTAAGAATGCACATTTCCCCTAATAGTCTACGGCCTACAGCCTATCGACCTGCGTCCTATGGGACGCTAGTGAAACTTTCCTGTTTGTATGCGGCATTGTTGTGTTGCGTTCTTACAGCAGGTGCCGGTGAACCTGGTCTCGAGGAAGTATTCCGTTCGCCGCCAATGACCAGTAGGCCCTATGTTTGGTGGCATTGGATGGGTCCTAACTTCTCCAAGGAAGGCATTACAAAAGACCTTGAGGCGATGAAAGCATCCGGTATCGGCGGGGCTACGATTTTCAATCTTACGTCAGCGGTTCAGGAAAGCTGTGCCCCGACTGAGAATAATCCATGGCCCGGTCAGACCTATCGCAGTCCGGCATACTGGGAGGCAGTTCGTCATGCTGCGGCGGAGGCGGATCGTCTTGGACTGGAGATCGGCCTCCACAACACCGTCGGCTATTCCACAACCGGCGGGCCTTGGATCAATGAGGAACGAAGTATGCAAAAGGTCGTCTGGACCGAGATCAGCGCCGCGGGTGGAAAAATGGTCGAGGTCAAACTGGCGAAACCAGCGCTTGTGGCCGACAAAGGGTGGGGTGTAGGGCTTTCCCATCCGGCATTCTACCGGGATATAGCGGTTCTGGCGGTTCCAGTGACGCAGGGTCCGGTCAGGAAGGCAGATGTTCTGGACATTTCTTCCAGCTTGTCGGGCGATGAGCTGCGGTGGAATGCACCAGCCGGGCAATGGGCGATCTACCGGTTTGGTCATGCCTCAACAGGGCGCTCACCGCATCCAGTTCCAGATGATGTCATGGGCAGAACGCTGGAAGCCGACAAGATGAGTCTCGAACAGACACGTTTTCATTGGGAGACTGTCATAAGTCCGATCAAGGAACACCTGGGCCCGTTGTTAGGGAAGAGCTTCAGCCATTTCCTCATTGACAGCTATGAGGCCGGAAGCCAGAACTGGACCCCTGGTTTCCGGGAAGAGTTCAAGAAGCGGAAGGGATATGACCCCCTGCCATGGCTCGTAACTCTGAATCCGGTTCTGACTGGAAGGAGCGGCAAGCCCGTACGTATTGTTGAAAACGCCGACGAAACAAGTCGATTCGAGTATGATTACCGTAATGTCGTTGCTTGGCTTTACTACGATAACGGATGGAAGCCTGGAAGCGACATGATTCACGCTGCCGGTGCAACACTGAATATGGAGCCATACGGCGGCCCGTTCGATACTGTCGCCGGGGCTGCGCTCGCCGATCTGCCGATGGTTGAGTTCTGGACTGGTGGAAACGGAAAGGCTAACCGGTCAGTCGTTGGTGCGGGGCAGGCGGCCGGCCGGAGAGTTATTGGCGCCGAAGCTTTCACTGGCTCGCCGAGCCGGAGCAAATGGACCGAAACCCCGGCACTGCTTAAAGCATCAGCTGATGGTGCGTATGCCACCGGTGTAAACCGCATGATACTTCACCACTGGGTACACCAGCCTTTTGACGACAGGTACAAGCCGGGGATGGGCATGGGCTGGTGGGGTACGCACTTCGGCCGGAATCAGACATGGGCTGAACTGGGCAAGGAGTTCTACAGCTATCTTGGACGTGTACAAGCCCTTCTCCAGCGTGGTGAGACGCCGGTTGATGTGGTCAGCGTCGGCTCCGGCGTCGAAGACAGCGACATCATAACGAAAACCGCCTTCCTGAACGATACGAAGGTTGATGGCGGCCGCGTGGTACTGCCGTCAGGACGCAGTTACCCTGTCATTTGCGTACCCAACTCCGGCGCACTTGAGCCGGCTGTTGTCCGCCGCATTGAAACACTATTGAAGCAGGGTGCGAACATTGTTGCCCGAAAACCAACTCGTTCGCCCAGTCTCGCCGGTTACCCTGAGTGCGACATCGAGGTGAAGTCATTGGCCGGAAAGATCTGGGGCAAGAATCAACAGGCGGTTGTCAGTTCTGCGGGTGGCGGTAAACTTTTCGCAGACCTGAAGACGGCGCTGGGAGAGCTTGGCATCGAGCCGATTGCCCGCATTGACGACAGGAAGGCCGGTTCGATCCGCATTGCGCCGCGCCGGGACGGCGCGACGTATCTGTTCTTTGTGGCGAACGCGAATCGCACTGAAACCCGGTTTGTTGCATCGTTTCGCGTGTCCGGACTTCAGCCTGAACTATGGGATGCCGAAACGGGTTCGATTCAACCGGCTCCGGACTGGCGCATGAAGAACGGTCGCACTGAGGTTGACCTTACGCTGAATGCGGACAAATCCATCTTTGTGGTGTTCCGCTCAAAGCCAGATCGCGGCGTCACGTCGGCAAAGCATACGCCGTCGAAGCTCAAACCGGCGTCCGCCATTTCAGTTGCCGGTCCGTGGGCGGTCGATCTAGTGCCTGCGGTAGGTTCGCCGGTCAGTATCAAGCTCGGTACGCTCGTGTCGCTGTCTGATCAGAACGATCCGGCTGTTCGTTATTTCTCGGGCACGGCGACATACCGGGCAAAGGTAAATGTGCCGGCTGATATCATGCGCGACGGACGCCGTCTTCTTCTGGACCTTGGCAGGGTCTGCGACCTGGTCAGGGTTACCATAAACGGCCGTGATCTCGGAGTGATCTGGCATCCGCCGTTCAGGCGCGATGTCACTGATGCTTTGCATGCCGGAGAGAACTCAATTGAACTGGCGGTGGCCAATACGTGGCACAACCGGCTTGCAGGCGATGAGCAATTTGAGCCTGATTTCGAGTGGGGTGCCGATCGCGGCGCTGACAAGGGGCGCGCATTGAAGGCGTATCCCGACTGGTTTGTGAAGAATCAGCCCAGGCCATCAAAGGGTCGTCAGTGTTTCACGATCTGGTACTACGCCAGAAAGGATACTCCGTTGATCCCGGCGGGCCTGCTGGGGCCGGTTAGAGTAGTCCCGGAACCGCTGGGGTTGGAGCCGTGACGAGCAGTTTGATTGTTGCAACATCCTGCCTTTCCGGAGATCAACAAAGAAGAGGTAGAGATAGGCATGGTTGGCTTCAAGAAGATGGGGTTTCTGTGCGCAGGATTGGTCCTCGCTGGATTTGCCGGTTATGCCGTCATTGCGGCGCCGCTTGCTCAGTCCGCTGTGTGTCGCATAATGCCCGTGGGTGACTCGATTACGGAGGGTGGTTCAACCTTCTCGAACTGGCGCCTGCAATTGCTGGAGAAACTTGTCGCCGCCGGCTACCGAGTACAGTATGTTGGGACAAAAACGAGTCCGTCGCCGCGGGGACCGCTGGCGCATGAGGGGTACGGCGGAAAGAATGCCGAGTTCCTTGCCAGAACTGTCGCTGCGAACTTCAAGAAATGCCCGGCCGACATTGTTCTTCTGCATTGCGGACACAACCATGATGCTGTTGAAACACCGGTGGCCGGCATCGTGGCGGCAAATGAGGCAATGATTGCCTCCTTCCGCGCGGTAAACCCCAAGGTTACGGTTCTGCTGGCACAGGTGATTCCAAGTGGTAAACTGCCAAAGTATTCTTATATTCCGGAGTTGAACCGGAAGCTGGCTGAGATGGCGCAGCGGATAAGCAAACCCTCGCAGCCTGTGATTGTTGTCAATCAGGCTGAAGGATTTGATCCCGCGATGGACACTGTTGCCGACAAGGTTCATCCCAACGCGCGCGGTGCTGGAAAGATGGCTGCGAGATGGTTCGAAGCCTTGTCGGAAGTGATTGGACCTACAGGGCTTGAAGGATTGTCAATAAAGGACAAGAGCAATGATCGTTAATACTTCAAGGGAAGACAGGACCCTTAAGCTTGTCAGCCTTAATGCGGACCTGGTTGTGGTTGGTGGTGGCCTGGCCGGCGTCTGCGCCTCGATCACCGCAGCGCGCGAGGGAATCAAGGTTGTGCTTATTCAGGACCGTCCGGTTCTTGGCGGCAACTCCTCCAGCGAAGTGCGGCTCTGGGCGCTTGGAGCCACCTCGCATATGGGCAACAACAACCGGTGGTCACGCGAGGGTGGTGTGATCGATGAAATCTTTGTCGAGAACACGTATCGCAATCCCGAAGGTAACCCGCACTTCTATGATGCGGTTCTTCTGGAAAAGGTGATCGGCGAGCCGAACATCACGCTCTTGCTCAATACCATTGTGTACGAGGTGCACAAGCAGGGCGATGACTCAGTACGGTCCGTGCGCGCGTTCTGCGGACAGAACGAGACAATGTATGATGTGCAGGCGCCATATTTCTGCGACGCCTCGGGTGACGGCATTGTCGGCTACCTTGCCGGCGCGGCGTTCCGAATCGGGGCGGAGACTTCGTCGGATATGAACGAAGCCTTTGCGCCGTCTGCTGAATATGGCCAGATGCTTGGTCACTCGATCTTCTTCTACAGCAGGAACACAGGCAAGCCGGTGCAGTTTGTTCCTCCCGGTTATGCGCTCAAGGACATCAGTTCCATTCCAAGGCATACCCACATCACGGCAAATGATACGGGTTGCCAGTACTGGTGGCTGGAATATGGCGGCAGGCTGGACACGATCCACGACACCGAGGGGATCAAGTGGGAGCTGTGGAAGGTGGTCTATGGAGTCTGGGACTACATCAAGAATTCCGGCAAGTTTCCAGAGGCGGCGAATCTCACGCTGGAATGGGTTGGATCCATCCCCGGCAAGCGAGAAAGCAGGCGTTTCGAGGGGGACTATATGCTCAACCAGCGGGACGTTGTTGAGCAAAGGCGGCATGATGATGCCGTGTCATTCGGCGGCTGGGCAATGGATCTGCATCCGGCTGACGGCCTTTACAGCGACAAGCCGGGCTGCACCCAGTGGCACAGCAAGGGGGTCTACCAGATTCCATACCGCTGTCTCTACAGCCGCAACATCCGCAACCTCTTTCTCGCTGGACGCATCATCAGCGTCAGTCATGTCGCGTTCGGATCGACCCGCGTTATGGCCACGTGCGCGCATTCCGCTCAGGCAGTGGGTGTGGCGGCGGCGATCTGCCGGAAGACCGGACTGATGCCGCGCGATTTGACTGCGACACCGAGAATGCTGGAACTTCAGAATCGCTTGCTGAATATGGGCCAGTACATTCCAGGGCTCGCGCTGAAGGATGAGAAGGATCTGGCGAAGACCGCCGGTATTGAGGCTTCCAGCAGTTTTGCATTGGAGGCGCTGAAGCCGGGAGGAAAGTCAGTGGCGCTGGATGCTGCACGTGCGATGCTGGTGCCGGTGGGGGCGGGGAAGATGCCCCGCGTCACCTTGATCTTTGACGTGGGAAAGGATGCCGAAGTCGAGGTGCAGTTGCGTGCGTCGCAGCGCGACGGCAACTTCACGCCGGATGTCACGCTCGCCAGCCGCAAAGTCAATCTCACGGCGGGCCGCGGTAGAGAGGCAACGGTTGATTTCGGCGTTGTGATCGGCAAACCTCAGTACATCTTCGTCTGCATAATGCCTTGTGCAGGAGTTTCCGTCCAGTTGAGCGATTTCCGGGTCACGGGGGTTCTCGCACTGATTCACGGGGCGAATAAGAAGGTCGCAAAGAATGCAGTCCAGACCCCGCCTGAGGGGACCGGCGTGGAGTCCTTTGAATTCTGGATTCCGCAGCGGCGGCCCGATGGGCAGAATCTGGCCATGAAGTTCGAGCCTCCTATTCGCGTGTTCGGACCTGAGAATGTCGCAAATGGTGTGGTGCGTCCCGTTCTTCAGCCCAATGCGTGGGTTGCCGGAGTGGGCGACAAGGTGCCTTCGTTGACTCTGATCTGGAAGAAGCCACAGAAACTTACCCGTATGGAGTTATCGTTTGATACCGATTTTGACCATGCTATGGAATGCGTTCAGTGGGGACACCCGGAACGTGCCATGCCGTTCTGTGTAAAGCACTACCGGATCAGTGATGCGCAGGGCAAACTGCTGGCCGAATGCTTCGACAATCATCAGACGCGAAATACTGTGCGTTTCCCCGCCGCCGTCAGCACTGATCGACTGGTCATCGAATGCCTGGCGACTCACGGCGGCGCACCACCTGCATTGTTTGAGGTCAGGTGCTACAATGATGACGGGCGCAAACGTTAGAATGGTGGCGCCTTGAATTGTTGTGACGAGCATGACTGCCAAGGCTCAGCACGGCACGCTGTTCATTGCTCCGAGGTCTGCCGTTGGCTGGCTTAAATCGATGTCAGTATGACCGGAGAACGAATGTTCAAAACCATCACGATGAGATTGGCGGTAACAGCCGTCGCCGCTTTGCTGGTCTCCAACGGGCACGTCTTGGCCATTGAGCAGGTTGTGGCTACCAATCCGCCGTCTGTCAGATCATACCTGTACCCGATGGATTTCGCCCCGCACTCTGAGAGCAAGGAGGACATCCTGGCCCGCGAGAAAATGTTCGAGGATGCGTGGAAGTCATATTTTACGAACATTAATGCGATGATCAAGAGTCCTGACACCAGGAACTTGGCCCGTTTCATCAAGTCTACCAGGGCTGACACGCTGTACATGCTCGGGACAGAGTATGGACTCGCTCAGTTGAAGGAACCGGCCATAGCCAAGCTGAAGGTGGATTTTGCAAAGAATATCGCTCTCGCCGCGACGGTGCTCTCCAGACAGCAGCGTATTACTGACATTGGTGACGTTGCCAATCTGAGGTCAGCCTTGCATGCAGCTGTGGAACTCAAGAAGGCCGGGTTGTTTACTGCGGACATGTCAGGTCAGGTCGAGGCGTTGCTGTCAAAATACGTTGAGGGAAAATGCGTTTTCTGGGGCTTTACGCGCAAGTTCCCATATTTTCTTTCGGGATACAACAAGGAGGTCATCACAATGGATGTCGCCTCCGATACGAAACTGCTCTATCAAGATACTGGCAAGTTCCCGAACACGATCGATTCTTTTGATGCTGCATGGGCGCAATTGACGCTGAATGCCTATGAGACCGACAATTCTCCGCATTATGATTCGTCGGTGAATCTCCTCATAGTTCTCAACTGGGCCGTCAAGCATGGTCGGCTCGATGATTTGAAGCAGGCACCTCATTTCAGGATGTTCTTCAAACGCATGGCCGCGACTGTCATGGCCAACGGAGAGAGCGCCAACTACGGCAAATCGATGTCGTATATGAGGAAATACCAGGAAAGAGGCGTGGCGGTGGATGACTTCCGGATCAGTGGCTCGATGGGCATCGGTTGGTGTCTGCGCTGGGCCTACAAGTTCTACGGCGACCCTGATTTTCTGTACCTTGCCAGGAAGTACGAGATGATGAACGCAAGTGGTAAAGCGCCCGTAACTCTCATGCCGAAGGCCCTGGATCTCAATTTCTTCGATGTGCGGGGAGTGACCCTTCGTAAAGATACGCCGTTGTCTCTTACCACCCTGCGACTGAAAGGGCCGGGCTGGAGTCTTGACCGTGGGGTCAGGCGCGAGAATATCCAGCCGGTTCAGGATAAACTGATTCTATCCACCGGCAGCCATCCGCGTTCCCCATCCATGGTCATGGACATGAGCTTCACGCAGTCAAAGGTCAAAGATCAACGGCGCATGGGCATCGACAATCTCATCTTTAACGGGACTCATACGGTGACGATTGTCGGACGTCCGGATGCCGCCGAGGAGACGAACCGGATTTTCCTGACGCCGGATGACATCACCTATCCCGGTACCGGAGAGTTTGCCGGCAAGAAGAGTGCTTGTCTGGACAAGCAGACCTACACAATTTCCGATTACTACGCCACCCGGGTCAATGCCAACCTGGCCTACGGTGAGGTCGAATACTCACGACTTCAGTATGAAGGCGTCCATGCGCGGCGCAAGATGGCTCTGTTGAACAATGGAGTGATGGTCGTCGAGGATAACATCTGGACCGATGACGCGTATGCAGGCCGCAAGACCGCCGGCACCCTCTACAACGTCTGGACGAAGGTAGCCGATAAGGGGTTGAACTGGGTGATTACCAACCCTAAGACGGGTCATTTCCCCGATGGCAGTAACGGCGGGCTTATGAGCACACTGTTGTATTTTGCGCCCTCGGGCGAATTCAAGCAGGGTTTGAATTCCGATATCGATTTCTATGTCTGTGCGCCGCTGAAGAAACAGATCACGCTCAAGATTGTTTCGGCCATCATACCGATGCCATACATGCGGGCCTTGAGCAACGGTAAGGTTGTGGGGGACGGTATCAAGACAGTGCGGGATGCGGCCGGGAATACCGTGGTGCGCATCCCCTGCGGTTCCGAACAGACTCTGAAAGTGAGCCTGTTTGCCGGCGGGTCTGTTCCGGCCGATTACACAATCGAAGGCAAAGAGCCTTCAGCCGGAAGAGATTTTTCCGTGCAGAAGCTGGATGCGAAGGTCAACACTCCGTATTCCGTCTCATTCGGACGTCGCGACGAATTCTATGTGCCTGGTTTCAAGTCGGATTTCGAGCTGAACGAGAACCGGTTCAGGTCCGTCCGGATTGGCGACCGTTCACTTTTGCGAGGCATTGACTATCGTGTCTGCGGGAATGTCCTCGGATTAACCCCGGCCTTCGCAAAGACCCTGACCGATGCAAGGGCCAGAACAAACCTGACGGTAAGCTTTACAGCAGGCAAAGATGTCACGCTCAAGCTCAACGGCGATACGACATCATTCGTCACACTTTTCAATTCTAGAAGATCAAGAAACTACACGGCTGATGAAATGGCCTTGCCGTACGGGTTTACCGGCAACAGCCGGGTAAAAGCCGTGAATGGCGATTATGAAATAGCGTTCTTTGACGACTGGCTGTTCCGCGGCAACCCGACGGTGCTAGTCGTGAAGAATAATCAAACGGTGAAGCTGCCCTCAACGGGGTACAAGTCTTTCCACGTCAGAAGAATGAATTGACGAACCTGAAATCGAAGCAAAGGGACAGTCAAATGAAGCATTTGATCACATTGGGCGCCATGATGATTTCGATGCATGGTGCCGTTGTCCGGCCTGCCTTCGCTGAGTCGACACCCGCAGTTGACGTGGGATCAGGCGCATCACGGGGAGAAACTGAGTCCGAACGTGATTCCAGGATGAAGTGGTGGCGTGAGGCGAAGTTCGGCTTGTTCATCCACTGGGGTGTTTATGCCGTGCCGGCGCGGCGCGGCGAATGGGTCATGCATTCTGAGAAGATTTCCGTGGCGCAATATCGCGCATTTGCCGGTGATTTCAACCCGGTCAAATACGATCCCTCCGCCTGGGCCAAGTTGGCGAAGGCCGCCGGCATGCGTTATGTCGTCATAACAGCCAAGCATCACGAAGGCTTTGCACTGTATCCATCCGATGTTACCGATTGGGATATCGCCGACGCCACGCCTTACAAAAAGGATTTGCTTGGGCCGTTGCTGGACGCAGTTCACAAGGAAGGGCTGAAGATGGGCTTCTACTATTCGCAGGCGCAGGATTGGGTTAATCCTGGCGGCGCCAGGAAGTTCTTCGAGGAAGGCAACGGTTGGGACGATGCGCAAAAGGGCAGCTTCGATGCCTACCTGAAGAATCTCTCAGCGCCGCAGGTGCGTGAACTGCTGACGCGTTACCAGCCGGACATGTTCTGGTGGGACACGCCGGATTGGATGAATCAGCAGCGTGCCGCGCCGTTCCAGGAGTTGATGAAGCTGCGTCCCGGCATCCTGACCAATAACCGGCTCGGCGGCGGTTACCGTGGTGATTTCGCCACGCCCGAACAATACATCCCTATCACCGGTGTCACGGGCGACTGGGAGACCTGTATGACCATTGGCAGCAACTGGGGCTACACCAGGGCCGACACCAGACTGCAATCCACCGCCGATCTTATCCGCAAACTTGCCGGCATCTGCTCGAAGGGCGGTAACTTCCTTCTCAATGTCGGTCCGACCGCTGAGGGCGTGATTCCGGAGCAATTCACGGAGCGTCTGCGCGGCGTCGGGCAATGGCTGAAGATCAACGGCGACTCTATTTACGGCACGAAAGCCGGACCGTTCCAACATCTCAGTTGGGGCTGCGCGACCCGCAAAGGCGACCGGCTCTACCTCCACGTCTTCGACTGGCCGAAGGACGGCAAATTGCACGTGCCGCTCAAGAACAACGCCAGACGCGCCGTGTTGCTCGTTGCGCCCGACAAAGAATTACCGGTCACACGTGAGTCTGAACGCCTCGTGATTGCCTTGCCTGCGATCGCGCCCGATTCCTCTGACTCCGTCGTCATCCTCGAACTTGAAGGCGAGCCGGCAACTCTGCCGTTGCCGACAAATGGCGCGAAAGCCACTGCTTCTGCATCCCAGCCCGGGCAAGACCCTGAGAACGCGCTCGATGGCACGGATGGCAAACGTTGGCGGGCGCCTGAGGCCGTGAAAACGGCATGGTTGGAGATTGATCTTGGCGAGATGGTGGCGATTGCCGGGTTTGGTTTTGATGAACCGAAAGGCGGTTGGCCGCGAATCCATCAGAAGTACAAGCTGGAGATACCGGCAGGGGACAAGTGGCTGCAACTCGCTGCCGGCAAGACTGACGGTCACAGCGCGTTGCAGAACATCAAGGCGGTAACCGCCCGCAAATTCCGTCTTACGTTGATCTGCGACGCAGGAGCGCCTGGTGTCGCGGAGGTACAATTTTACCGGGCGGAGTAAAACTCGGGGAATCATCGTGAATCACAACATCAGGATATCATTGTTGCGGCTGACTAAAGGACATTTTCCACTCAGGGAATATCGGGTATCCTTC
>Ga0247841_10006366_pt1 | contig 18298 bp, 16 predicted proteins | sample LaCruzMarch2015__2_FD_192410 | JGI IMG/M metagenome (GOLD analysis project Ga0247841, IMG submission 192410) | Freshwater microbial communities from meromictic Lake La Cruz, Castile-La Mancha, Spain - LaCruzMarch2015_18m | ecosystem: Environmental > Aquatic > Freshwater > Lake | place: Spain... | reverse complement strand
TTAAAATTGAGGTTGTTTTCATGGTTAAAAGGAATTGTTTTTTTGACTATCGTGTTTGCTAAAATGATGCCAGAAATATCTTTTAGGTTGGTTTTTCAAAGAATTTATTTGAAATGGATAAAAAAACCGGAAATCCGAAGTTGAAGCACATTGCCATTAACTCTATATCCCCAAACCTAATCCCTGACTACTTTTATGGTTTTACCAATATTTATCCTCTGTTTGTACAACTAATTTATCTTGCATTTTGCCTTAAAATATCCAAAATTTGCTGTTCCTTATGGTTCGTCAATACCTTTTCTTATATCTCTACCCGCTATTCTCTACCTTCTACCCTCGACTCCAATCAATTCGTCGTAGTACCACTTTTATATTTCTCTCAAATAGGTAAAACAGTTTTATTTAATCGGTGAGTACCATTGCTGGATGCCATCCGCCGAAGTTCGGTTGAGAAAGATACTGCTTCCATCAGAATTTGAAATTCCTGTTATGCAGAATCCCCCATCACTCATTTGTATCAGGCCAAAACCCTCGTCAATATCGCCCCCTCCGTAGGTCTTGTCCCAAATCATATCGCCTGAGGCATTTGTACGAACAAGGTAAACATCCTGACTACCTGCACCTTTGCTTTCGGTGATACCGGTAATGGCATAACCGTCATCTGTGGTGGTAACCATCATGGAACCATATTCATAACCTGTTCCACCATAGATTTTGCTCCAGATTTTGTTACCTTCAAGGTCGGTTTTGATAATGGTCATATCGTCACTGGTTGATCCGTAGCTGGTTCCTCCGATAGCAATATTCCCATCATTGGTGATTAAAAGTGAAAAGCCTGCACCAGGGTTGTATATCTTTGTCCAAAGGCTGTCACCGGTTTCCGATACTTTCATAAGAAAAATTTTGCCACAGCAATTGCTGTATCCATGCATCGAGCCGGTCAGGAAATAACCGCTGTCGGGAGCAGCAATGATGCTGTATGCCTCCTCATATATAGAATCATAGGGTGCCGAACTTGTGAAAATATATCTTTTATCCCACAATTTTTCGCCATTTTCGTTGATACGCAACAAGTAGATATCCCGGTCGGCCGAACCTGAGGTCTGAATATAACCGGTTACAAGGTATCCGCTGTCGGCATGGGGGATAATACAAAACCCTTGTGAAAATGAGTTGTTGCTGTAATTGGCATATGCCCATTGCTGATCGCCCGAAGCATCAGTGCGCAGCACTAGCAGCCTGGGCGAACTTGCCATGTTGGTGTTGGAAAAACCAGAAGCGATGTACCCACCATCCCTGGCATTTTTTACACTGAAAAGGGCATCCGAAAAGTAGCCGCCATACATTTTGCTCCAGGTTACCACCCCAAGCTGGTTGGTAAGCACGAGCGCTGCTTCAAAACCATTTGAAGAAGAGACATTGTACCCGGCTACAAGGATATTCCCATCGTTGGTCTGTATTAAAGCGTTTCCACCTCGGACGAACGATTCGGTGATTTCTTCTTTTTTACAAGAAGAAAAAACAGTGATAAGACATATGATAAACGCGGTGGCAATCAATTGTTTAAGACTCATTTCAATCCCATTTTAAAGTTGGTGTCATGATGATAAAAAGAGATCAATTCCGGATATCCAGTTCTTTGATAAGGTTTTGTGCGCCGGCATATTTTTCGATCACAAAAAGTACATATCTGATATCCACACATATAGTGCGTTGAAGCTCAGGTTCAAAAGCGTAATTGCCGCTCATGGCTTCCCAGTTACCATCAAAAGCCAGACCTGTGAGTTCTCCTTTGCCATTCAGCACCGGACTGCCGGAATTTCCCCCGGTGATGTCGTTGTCAGTTAGAAATGCCACGACCATTTTCCCGTTTTCACCATATTGGCCGTAATCTTTTGCCTGGTAAAGTTTTTTCAGTTTGTCAGGAACTACAAATTCCCAACTTGAAGCATCTTCTTTTTCCATCACCCCATCGAGGGTTGTGATGTAATTATATGCAATGGCATCGGCAGGGCTGTAATCGAGTACTTTGCCATAGGTTAGCCGCATGGTGCCGTTAGCATCGGGATAAAAATTTCTATCGGTCTGCATTTCGCGCAAGCCCTTGACGAAAAGACGGCGGCCTTTGGTCAGCAGGTCATTGGCCGGGGCAACTAAACTGTCAATAACAGCTGAATTGGCAGAAAATGCTTTATACAGCTTCCATGCAGGATCTTTTTCAAGTGTTTTTAATTTCGGGTCCACAAGGAACAGCGCAACGTTGGTTTGATCGGAGAAAATAGTTTTACTGAAAATGGCATCGGCATAAGCATCAAAGCAGCCCTTGTATTTTTTATACATCGTTTCGAGATAGGCAGGTTGCATATGCTTTGGCACATCGCAATAATACAGTTGCAGCATGGCCGCCAGCATTTTCCGGTCGGTATCGGCATTATAGTTTTTGAAATATTTTGTTGAGGCTTCAGTTGATTCATCAACATATTTCCGGATGAGTTGCTTGTTGGGTTCATCTTTGGCCAATTCCTTAGCCAGGTCTCTGAAGTTCCTGATAAAACCGATGATTTCACATCCCCTCATAATGGCTTCAGAATTATAGCGAACCGCTGCCTCGTACTTATTGATTGTTTCGTAAGCCTTTGATACATTGTACAATGCATCGCGGTATTTTAGCATTCTGTCTTTGTCCTGGTTCACCCACTCGGCAAACCGCTCTTCGAGTTCCCGTTTTCTGTCAAAAACATTGAGCCTCTTTAATCCCTTGTTCTGGCCGATGAAAAATTTCCAGTAGTTTGCTGATCCGGCATATTTTGAAGCATATTTGATACGTACTTCAGGGTCGGCAGCCATATCTTCACGAAGGATATCAAGTTTTTTGGTGCGGATTTTCACTACGTACGGGTTGTTTTTCTCCATTGCCCACTGGATGGTAGAGGAAGTCGCATAACGGTCGGTACTGCCCGGATAGCCCAGGATCATGGCAAAATCTTCCTTTTCCTTAGGCTTGATCGAAATAGGCAAAAACTGCAACGACTTCATCGGGACATTGTCAGCGGAGTACTCCACTGGTTTGTTTTCACGGTTTGTATAAACGCGGAACACCGAAAAGTCACCGGTATGGCGAGGCCACATCCAGTTGTCGGTATCAGCCCCGAATTTTCCAATAGACGAAGGAGGAGCACCTACAAGCCTGATATCTCTGTACACTTCATAAAGGAAGAGGTAAAACTCGTTGCCGTTGAAGAAAGAGGCAATCTTTGCCTCATATTGCGTTCCTTTGGTGGCACTGAGTTCGAGTTTTTTAGAATTCTCCTTGATTTTGTCAGCCCGTTCATCTTCGGTCATATTGTCCTTGACACCTGCCAGGGTTGCCGCAGTTACCTCCTGTATGCTGACCAGAAAACGGACTGACAACCCCGGTACAGGCAGTTCCTCCTCGAAACGCATAGCCCAGAAGCCATCAGTGAGATAATCGTGGTCAACAGTGCTGTGTGACTGAATGGCTCCATATCCGCAATGGTGGTTGGTAAAAATAAGCCCGTTAGGTGATACGATTTCGCCGGTGCAACCACCACCAAAGTGGATAATAGCATCTTTCAGGCTCGAATGGTTGATGCTGTAGATTTCTTCAGGGGTAAGATGAAGCCCTTCCTTCTGCATATCAATATAATTCAGCCGCTCGATGAACAATGGCAGCCACATGCCTTCATCGGCACGGCTTTTTATGACAATTACTGTCAGAAGAAGTGCAATGGCAATGGTAATCTTTCTCATAGGTATGATGTTATTTGATTGAAACTTGCAGGAAATAAGCAGTGATAAGATGCAGATTTCATGTCCAAGGATATTCTGTTACTCTGTTTAACGTTGAATTATAAACTTTAAAACTCATCAGTGAAAATCTGTTGAAATAATGCCGTCAATGTTCTTTTGGTTTGAATCTGTAACTATATCCTGATTACAGATCAAACAAATTCTTCACCTTTTCGGGAACGGACATCGTCAACATATTTCCGGATATTCTGCTCATCAGACCTCTTGCAGATAAGCAAAACGCCGTTATCTTCGACGACAATATAACCATCCAGGCCTTGAATTACGGCTATCCTGTCGCCCGGAAGTGTGATTATGCTGTTGGTTGTGTTGTATTGAAGAATTGAGGAGCCGATCAGCACATTGCCGTTTTCATCTTTTGTGGAGTTTTCGTACAGCGATCCCCATGTACCGAGGTCGCTCCATCCAATATCGGCAGCAATAACAAACACATTGTCAGCTTTTTCCATAATCCCGTAATCCACTGAGATACTTTTACAGGTGGCATAAGCGCCTTCAATAAATTCAGGTTCAGCATCGGCAAAATAGGCGTTGGTTCCGGCATCGAACACATTACCAATTTCAGGTAAGTGTTCGTTAAAAGCACTGATGATGCTTTTAAGCGACCAGATAAAAATACCCGCATTCCACAGAAAATCACCACTTTGTATAAACGATTCGGCTAGTTCCTTATGAGGTTTCTCTGTAAAAGTTTTCACTTTCCGCACCTTGTTGTCAGGCGGGAAAGCATTGGAATCATCGAACTGTATGTATCCGTAACCAGTATCGGGCCGGCTGGGGGTTATACCGAGGGTTAGCAGCCAATTGTTTTGTTCGGCAGCTTTCAGCGCGGTGAGCAAAGTTTGCGTAAAAACTTCTTCTTTCAGTATGATATGGTCCGAAGGGGCGACCACCATGCAGGCATCCGGGTTTAGCTTTTTGATTTTGTATGTAGCATAGGCGATGCAGGGTGCAGTGTTGCGGCGCATTGGTTCGCACAGCACGTGGTCGGGGACAATCATAGGTAACTGTTCCAGCACCTGTTCGCGATAATTGAGGTGGGTTACCACAAATATATTTTCGGGTGGACAAATCGTAACAAGCCTCCTGAAGGTCTGCTGGATCAGGGTTTCGCCCATGCCCATGATATCAATAAACTGTTTGGGACGCGAATTTCGGCTTAGCGGCCAGAATCGGGCTCCCACGCCACCGGCCATTATAACGCAGTAATAGTTTTTATTCATTGTCGAAGTATTGTGGTGAAACAAATTTTATTAATTCAATTAACCAAACCTTATGGCTTGCCTCAGCGAATTCCGCAAAAGTAACTAATCCGTGTTGAGTACTCATTTTTCAGGGATGATTATTTCTGCCGATTTCGAAACTAAGTAATATTTGCGATCGGCCGGACAATAGCATTTAAACCGGGTCCTCAGCCGCTCGATTTTTACAAATTGTCTCCCGTTGATCAATGTAAAAGTCCCGTTCAAAGGGACATCGTTCACCGTAACGATATTACTTCTGCCTTCGAGGGATGCCAGAATGTTTACCAGACGGATATTGTGGTGAAAAGTTGCAGGGGTTTTCACAAAGTATCTGCCGAGTTCAAGGGCAAGTTCAGGAGGGAATACGTTTTGTGCCAAAAATCGTGTGGCGAGGTTACGGTAGGTCGTTTTCCATTCATTTCCATGGGGTGAAACGCTGCGACGGTATTGTTTCCACACGATCAGGTGCGACAGTTCATGCAGGAAGACCAACAGGAACATATATTCCCCCAGATCAATGTTGACGCTTATCGCGGGCCGTCCTCCATTGTGGGCTGCCCTGAAACTTCCTAACCTTGTTTGCCGTGGGGAGGTGATACGGAACAGGAACTGGTGTTGGCCGAAAAGGCTCATTATCTCATCGCGTGCAGGTTCCGGGAAGCGCAACAATATGTTTTCAAGTGTTTCAGGCTTGTACGACATAAACCTGTTGTTCATAGATTTGTACGCCATGATCAGCCGGAGTCAGCAGGCATCCGCAGCGGTTATGGCCGGTAGAGGCAGGTCGGCGTTGCCAGTTTCTGCTGCTGTTTCTGGTGGTGGAACATCCTGAAACTACAAGTAGCAAGATAAAGGCAAAAGATAATAATATGAGTTGTAACTGCTTATGGGTAAATATTTTATGAAAGGGAATCATTCTCATGGAGCAGGTTTTAAGGTTGTAGCGAAAAATTCCGGTTTGCAATTTTACAACAAATCTGATTTGCAAACGTTAAAAAATTTGATGCCGGAATGTTGATCATAAAATTTACGCTAATTTAGCACTAATTATTGTACGCGATGAAATTAATATTCCATTTGGGAAGGTATTTCGGGTTGCTACGCCAGGCGTTTCAGCGGCCTGAGAAGCAATCCATTTACTTCCGTCAGATCATGGTCGAGATGGAAAGCTTAGGATTGGCTTCTGTTGGAATTGTGGCTATCATTTCTGTGTTCATGGGGGCTGTAGTCGGTATCCAGATGGCTTTTAACATTGATACCCCGCTTATCCCTTCCTACACCATTGGTTTTGTTACCCGTCAAAGCATGGTGCTCGAATTTTGCCCTACCATCATTGGTTTAATCCTTGCCGGGAAAGTCGGGTCGCGGATAGCCTCCGAAATTGGCACTATGCGTGTTACCGAACAAATTGATGCCCTCGAAATCATGGGAATTAACCCGGCGACTTTTCTGATCCTTCCCAAAATCGTTGCTTCGATGCTTATCAACCCGGTGCTGATCCTGATGAGCATGATACTTTCGGTAACCGGCGGCTGGCTTGCCGGCATTTTCACCGGCCTGTACCCTTCTTCCGAATACATCTACGGCATCCAATCGTTTTTTCACATGTACGATATTTATTACGCACTGATTAAAACGGTGGTGTTTGCATTTATCATCGCTTCGGTATCAGCTTACAATGGTTTTTATACCAAAGGCGGCGCCCTGGAAGTGGGCGAGGCAAGTACCAATGGGGTGGTTTCGAGCAGCATAGCTATCATTTTTACAAACCTCATCCTTACCCAAATCCTGCTGTCATGATCGAAGGGAACAATCTGAGCAAAAGCTTCGGCGATCGTTTGGTACTCGAAGATGTATCGGTAACTTTCGAAAAAGGCAAAACCAACCTGATCATCGGGCAGAGCGGGATGGGGAAAACCGTGTTGCTCAAGTGTATGGTTGGGTTGCTGGAAGCCGACCATGGACAGGTTTTTTATGATGGCAGGGAATTCTCAAAAATGTCGTTTAACGAGATGAAAGTTATTCGGCAGGAAATCGGGATGCTTTTTCAAGGAGGCGCTTTGTTCGATTCCCTCAATGTGGAACAAAACGTGATGTTCCCGCTAACCATGTTCACAACCAAACAATTGCCCGAAAAACTTGAAAGGGCGAATTTTTGCCTTTCGCGTGTGAACCTTATCAATGCCAATAAGCTTTTGCCTTCCGAACTCAGTGGGGGAATGAAAAAACGCGTTGCCATTGCACGTGCCATCGCCATGAACCCTCGCTATCTTTTTTGCGACGAACCAAACTCAGGTCTCGACCCTCAAACCGCCCATCTGATTGATGAACTTATCAAGGAAATTACCCTTGAATATAATATGACTACTGTGGTAGTAACCCACGATATGAATTCGGTGCTCGAGATTGGAGAAAAAATCTATTTCATTTACCATGGAAAACTGTGGTGGGAAGGCGATAAAAACAATATTCTTTACACTGATAATGCTGAATTGCAGGCGTTTGTATTTACTTCGGAGTTGACGAAAAGGCTGAGGCCGGTTAAGGGGTTAGGGATTGGGGATTAGGAGTTGGGGGAGCGAATAGCCACTTGCGATTAGCCACTTTCAGGGATTAGGGATTGGGGGTTAGGAGTTGGTGGAGCCATTAGCGACTTGCGACTAGCCACTTTCAGGGGTTAGGGATTGGGGATTAAGAGTTGGGGGAGCCAATAGCCACTTGCGATGAGCCACTTTCAGGGGTTAGGGATTGGGGGTTGGCGAAACTACATGAGATTTTCTTCCTGATGGCAACCGAATGACCACCGAACAGCTTTCCAAATCCAAAATCCGACATTCCAAATCCGACATCCGACATCTGACATCCGACATCCGACATCCGACATTCCGACATTCCAAATCCCAAATCACCCATGTCCACTCTAGATATAATTTTAGCTGTTTTTCTCATCTACTTCGCCTTCCGTGGGTTTTCTTCCGGGTTAATCATCAGCCTTGCGACGCTGGCAGGGCTGGTGCTCGGGTTTTACGCCGCTTCGCAATTCTCGGAAGTTACCGCCAACTGGCTGCAGCAGGATATGGGCCTCAAAAGCGGCAATATCAGGCTGATAGCCTATATCGTAACCTTTGTTATTGTGATCGTGCTCATTTTTATGCTTGGCAAATTTATGACTTCGGTGGTAAAAACCGTGGGGCTTGGCATCGTAAACCGTTTGGCAGGCATGTTGTTTGGTGTTGCCAAAGGAGTCTTGATCGCCAGTTTTATTTTTATGCTTTTCAGCAGGATAGATCCAAATGAAAGCCTGATCACAGCCAGGGCAAAAAATGAATCGGTAATGTACCTTCCGGTTTCAGCGGTTGCACCGGCGGTTATTCCGATAATCAAAAAATACAGCAATCAGGTAGAAGGGCTGTTGAAAAAGGATGGTATTCAGAAAAATCCCTGAAAGACAGCGATTCAGCGGATGCTTCGACCTGTTTGCTTCCGATATTTACATACAAAACTATTGCCTAACCGGAACTCGGTCCCATCGCGGTAGAGTGGGATGCCAAATTGGTTCATGCTGTCGGGAAAAATTTCAAACCAGCCATCCCTGACGACATAAATCAAATCACGTTTCAGCACTTCGTTGGCCATTTCGCGGTTTCGTACACACGATTGATCGTTGGGCGTCGCGACAATCTGGTCGGGATTGGTGACGGCATTTAGATATGAGTTCCAGTAATTGGCAATAATCCCGATTTCTCCCAGGCTTTCAAATTCCCTTGCATGACCGGCTCCGGAATGCAGCGTTTTTGGCCAGATATATTTTAGGTTGTATAAACTCCCGATACCAGACACCATTACGGAAATAAGTAATACGACCTGCAGTGCTTTTTTTATACCTGCTTTTTTAAGATATTCGATGGCGAGCAGCAAACCCAGCCAAAAAACTATATAATTGCTTATAAAATAACGTCTTGGCACACCATTTAGAAACGACCATTTTGACAACATAATCACCAGGAAAATCAATACACAATCAATTAGAAAGAATACGAACCATTTCCTGGCGTTGGCAGTGAATTGGATTTTTTGGTACAGAAAGCATAAAATGATACAAACTGGAATTACTAAATACAGGTATGCGCTTGTAAAAGGTTCCAATGCCCTGAAGGTGAGCAATGCAACGATAGATCCGCCAAACATGCCGAACGATGCGGCAATGGCTTCGAAATTGTTAAAGCTGTCATAGGATGGGGATTTGTCAGCGAAATACTTTCCATATAAAATAAATGCCATACCAACAATAATTCCTGTCAGAAGATAGTATATTTCTGGTTTCCAACGTACTGACCTCCTTATCGGCAAGTGATTACTTTTGCTGGCAAACAATGCCTGGAGCATCAGGATCAGGAATATAGAAATCACTGCAAGGTCAGAAACCCAGACAGCAAGAATAAATATTAAAGTTATTGACAAAAGGAAGAAATGTTGTTTCAAGCGATAGTTGAGCGACTCATTATTGTAAAGTTTGTTCAGTAGGAAAATACTGATTGCCAGCAGACTATATTCCAGACCGATGTTCAGCCGCAGCAGGTCCACCATCCGGAAAGGCGGGAAAAACCAGGCAATTGCCAGGATCAATTTGTTAAATGGTGACTTGAACAGACTAGTAAAAGCGAAATATCCAGCAATGAGCAGAAGGTAATGTGCGAAAGATTCGGAGGTAAGGGGTGAAATCTGAAGTACTTTATAGAAGAATTGCCCCAACAGCGGAATAAGGGAGCCGTACCGGTCCTGCCCCCAGAAATATAAATCGTGCGGCAGGTGAAAATCATGGATCATCAGCACCTGCACAGCATCATCGGAACCTAAAAGCGCATAGAAGTTTGATGAATAGCAGAGAAAAGATAAAACGATGATACAAACGACTGTAAAATAGTGCAACAGGTTTCTCATCGGCAAAATGGGTTTGTGCAGCACAAAATAAGTCATTTTTTCAGGATGCTTTGATATTTGGAGCGTTTTACTGGTTTTTCCCTGTTTTGAATGCATTAAAAAACCGTGGAAATGATGATGATTTTTATCATTCCCACGGCTTCTGCAAAGCTGCTTCGATGAAAAGGGCTTAATTAATCCTCTAAAATCGCTTTTACTCCGGGCAGGTCCTTTCCTTCGATGGATTCGAGCATGGCACCGCCGCCTGTAGAAACGTAACTTACCTTATCGGCCAATTTGAATTTGTTGATGGCAGCAACCGAATCGCCCCCGCCGATAAGCGAAAATGCTCCGTTTGCAGTTGCTTCGGCAATGGCGAGTGCTATTTCTTTAGTACCCTTTTGGAAGTTACACATCTCAAAAACGCCCATTGGGCCGTTCCATAGGATTGTCTTTGAGTTAACCAGTACTTCACTGAATTGTTTTATACTTTCAGGTCCGATGTCGAGGCCCATCCATCCATCAGGGATTTCATCAGATTGGCAAACCTGTTTCTGAGCATCATCGGCAAAAGCATCTGCGGCAATGGCATCCGTTGGGATTAAAATGTTAACACCCAGTTTATCAGCACCTTCCATTATATTCCTGGCAAGTTCCAGGTATTCAGGTTCAACCAGTGATCCGCCAATCTTGCCGCCTTTGGCTTTTATGAAAGTGAACATCATTCCGCCACCAATAATCAGGTTATCAACCTTGCTGAGCAAGTTGTTGATAATTTCGATTTTGCTCGAAACCTTGGCGCCACCCAACACTGCGGTAAACGGATGTTGCGCTTCGTGGAGCACCTTTTTGATGTTACCCACCTCGTTTTCCATGAGGTAACCGAACATCTTGTCGTTAGGGAAATATTTGGCAACCAATGCAGTGGAAGCATGGGCACGGTGTGCGGTGCCGTAAGCATCGTTCACATAACAATCAGCATAGCTTGCCAGTTTTTTGGTAAATTCTTTTTGCGATGCCTTAACCCTTGTTTTTGCAGCAGCTTTTTCTTCGTCGGTAGCCGTTTCAGGAAGACGGGCCTTGCCTTCCTCTTCTTCGTAATAACGGAGGTTTTCGAGCAAAAGCACCTCGCCGGGTTTAAGGTTGGCCGAAAGATCAACAGCGGATTGACCCATGCAGTCGTCTGCAAATTTTACAGTTGTGTTCAAAACCTGTTCGAGGTAAGGGACTAAGTGGCGAAGCGAGAGTTTGGGTTCGCCTATTTTTTTGGGCCTGCCTAAGTGCGAGCAGAGGATGGTGGATCCACCGCCAGCCAGGATTTTTCGGATGGTAGGCAAAGCTGCATCAATACGGGTGGCATCGGTTATTTTCTGTGCATCATCTAAAGGGACGTTAAAATCAACCCTGATTAGGGCGCGTTTTCCTGTAAAGTCGTAATTATCAATGTTTTTCATAGATTGAGTTTTTGAAATTTCGTGTGCGAAGGTAAGGAATAAATTAGGAATGTGAAAATAGGAATAAGAGGGAAATCAGAAAAGAAATATAATTCTGCCTTGAAAATAGGGGAGGATTACAGTGTAAAAATTACCTTGAAATCGTCTGTATCGGGTTCTGTGTCAGACAGTTCTTCCCCTTGAAGCTATGAAACTTGCTTTTAGATTGATCGCTTTCAGGAATATACCCGGATACTAAAAACGATCCTGCTCTTTTCTATCACCGGAATGCGGGAAAGGAACCAAGGTTGATTTGGCAAATCTCCCAAATCAAATCAACTATCTGATAACAAGTTTCTTCATTCTGGAACCATTCCCTTCATCAATATTTACAGAATAAATTCCCGGAAAAAGATTCAACTGGATTGCATTTCTTGTGCCGATCATTGTTTGCTCTTTGAGTAACCTGCCGGTTATATCAATAATTTTGACACGATGGGAACCTGATGACAACTCGAATTCAAAGTTTAGTAATCCGTCAATGCATGGATTTGGATAAATGTTATAATCAGAAGGTATATTTGACTCGTTCACTCCTGCAGTATTTGTGAGGAATGCATTCAAAGCAGCCGTAGGTTTTCCATTTGATCCCCAACAACTTAGTGAGTATCCGCTCCAGCTTTTGGCGCCTTCCGGTTCCCAGTAAATTACTCCCAAACCCTTACCTCCCGGAACAGCCATGGTTTTCCTGATTACAGCTACCAGCATATCATAGGTATTCTGTATCTGGGTATCAACTCCGCCCACTTCAACAACCATAACCTCTTTCCCATACCTTGCCACCATATCATTCATGTTATTTCCCAGATCGTTTATCGTTAAGGTATAATCAGAACCAATCCAATAGGGATAATAGGATAATCCGATAATATCATACCTTGCACCCTGAGTTTTAGCATTATCAAAAAACCAGCGGAATTTGGAATTATCGTTGCCTCCTTCCAGGTGGACCACAACTTTTATTGAACTATCTACTGCTTTGGCTGCATCGTAACCTTTGTTAAGCAATTGTGCCAATTGAGGAAAGTTATTGGAGCTTCCATCGGGCCATAACATCCCATTGGCAATTTCATTTCCGATCTGAACCCATTGAGGTGTTATTCCACATTGCTTCATCGTATCCAGAACTTCGAATGTATGATCATAAACATCAGTAAGTAATTGGCTAAAAGTATGGCTTGTCCAGGCTGCCGGTTTGGCCTGGTGCCCAGGATCGGCCCATGTATCGCTGTAATGCAAATCTATCATCACCCTCATGCCCATTGCTTGTGCCCGCAAAGCCATAACAACTGTTTCTTTTTTGCTACAGTGCCCGCTGAATTTATTATTCGAAGGATTCACAAATACGCGTAAACGAATTGTATAAATTTCTTTTTCTTTAAGTATCTCTAAGCAGTTTTTCTGAACCCCTGCACTATCGTAGAATTTGAATCCTGAAACTTCCATCTGAGGAAGCCAACCAACATCGGCACCTTTTACAAATTGAGCTTTTGCTGGCTGCAAATAAGCATGAGCTAATAGAAAAAAGCAAAGCAACCGCCAGCCTCTAAAAAGATCTAAAAACAGGTATTTGTACATAAGATGTTCTATAACTTAGCAAAGTTAAGCTGAATAACTGTTACTATTCATGATAGGACTGAAATAAAAATTACTATTTGACCGATCCAGGAACTGAAGGCAAAAAAGTGATATTTTAATTGATTGAGTGATCAAATTTATTTTCAAGACTTTATCTCAACCCTTTTTCGTTTAGCCACTTCCTGAAGGAAAGGGTTCAAAGAGAAGATCCTCATTTTGTAATATGTAAATAGAGATTAAAGAAATTAAGTAGGTAGTCAACTGCTAAGTCGGGAAACTTTTATTGATGTAGCTTTGGAAATTACTTTTGTACTGATCGCTTACCGGTATATACACCTTGCCATCAAAAACTATCCGGCTCCTTTCGATCACTGTAATCTTCGAAAGGTTGACAATAAACGACCGGTGAACTCGCATAAACCGGTCAGGTGGTAGTTTATCTTCGATGGTCTTCATGCTCATCATAGTTATCACAGGTTTTCCCGTAACCAGATATATTTTAATATACTCGCGCATACTCTCAACATACCTTATTTCATCCAGTTCAATCCGTAAGAGCTTATAATCCGATTTAACAAACAGGTGATTAGCTGCTGTACTGATACTTTCCTGCTGGCCGCTCGTCGTCAAATTGATGAGATCTTTCACTTTATTTGCTGCTTTCAGGAAACTTCCATAGCTGACAGGCTTCAGCAGATAATCTGCCGCATCTACCTTGAAACCATCAATGGCGTATTCACTATAAGCTGTTGTGAATACTATATAAGGTTTATTGGTCAGAGATTTTACAAAATCCATCCCGCTCAAATCGGGCATGTTAATATCAATAAACATCAGATGAATCGTGTGGTTGTTGAGTATGTCCAGAGCCTCTATCGCACTCCGGCATTCGGCTACCAATTCCAAAAAAGGCGTTTGCAGGATGTATCCTGATATTTTTTTAACCGCTAATGGTTCATCATCAACGGCAATGCATCGTATCTTCATAATGGAATTTTGAGGTTTACTTCAAATTCACTTTCTTTATCAAAGATAAGCAACTGGAAATTATCCTGATACAATAATTTTAAACTCTCTTTAATATTATCGAGACCTATTCCTGAAAATTCGCCCTGATACTTAGTCGCAATCTTATGTTTGCTGTTTTTTACAATACCGGTAAGCGAGGCCTCAGCGAACCGGAGTTCAAAGTGAATATAAGACTTTAGAGGATAACTCACCCCATGTTTAAAGGCATTTTCGAGCAGCGAGATAAACAGCATGGGCGGAATTTTAATATCCGGTACTTGATCGGGAATCAGCATGGTAACTTGTACCTCATCCGAATGCCTGAGTTGCATCAGTGAAACAAAACTACGGATAAATTCAATTTCTTTTTTCAGTTCTATCGTGTTTTGGGCCGAATCATAAAGCAGGTAGCGCATCAGCGTTGAAAGCCGTTCGACTGCGTCCTGCGCCTTTTCCGTATCCATTTCAATAAGAGAATGAATGTTATTCAGCGTATTCATAAAAAAATGAGGGCTTACCTGGTGCCTTAACAGGGCAAGATTGGTTTTAAGTTGTTCTTTCTCGGCATCTTTTCGCAATTTTTGTTCACTCCTCCATTTAAATTCGAGTTCAAGAGCGGTGCTGCTGCCAATGATGAGTAAGGAAGTAATTAGATTGTTAAGAATTGTTCCGAGCAGCGGTACAAGGTTAAATGTTTTATCCGACTGAATATCCTGCTCATGAATTCCCATTCCAGGTGGCTGAGGGGGTCCTATTGGATGGATGAATAAACTGATAACAGCTACAGCAAATATCATAGAAGTAACTATGACAAAGTATTGAGATCTTTTGTCATTAAAGAGTAATCGTGGTACAAGCACGAATAAATTGATCAGAAAAAGAAGCAGGAGCAAGACAAGATTTGTCCAGTCGCCGATCATTCTGTTCCAACCATTCGGACTGATATCCTGCATATATCTAAAATAGGGCGATAGCAAAACAAACACCCAGATTATCGCGTAAAGCAGGAGAAACACTTTTTTTGTTTTTAACATAATCTCTATTTCATTTTTTGGTAGGCATTCAAACAGGCAGAACTATAGATCAATTTAAAATTTTCAGGAACCGGACGGCCCATTGGTGGAGGTCCACTCATTCCGATCCCAGGCTTGTGTAACGGTCTTCTACTAAATGGCCCTTGTTTATCTTGGTTTTTTTGTTGCAGAAAAATTACATTTCTGAACTTATCCAGCTCAATTTTGTCCATCGCTCTGTCTTGTACAACGCTGACATTCAATGCCCAGGCTATCCAGAACTCCAGGCCATGCCTTGCAATAATAATACTATTTTCTTTATTTTCAGCAATATACTTGTTAATGTTTTGGAAGTCATGAAACGTTTGATCATCGATGCAAGGCTTCTTTTCTTCTGAAAAATACATTAAAATTGACAAAGTTGTTAGTAAAACAAGCGAAATTGAAAAAGGGAGTGCCAGTTTTTGATTCATCCTGATTAAATAAGCGATCAACAATAGCTGCGGTATAAACAGTAAAACATTAAATCTTTGAAAATACTGCTGATCATATGCCGGGAATGCAAAAACAGCAAGCAAAACGATTAAGGTAAGCACCATATTTTCAGAGACTTTATCTAATTTGCTTTTAAACCTCCGGAACTGTAAAATACCAAAAACAGCAAGGAAATAAGAGAAGAGGACATTCAGCAGAAGTGGAAATGGCAACGCGCCTTGAAATAATACAGGTCTTTCAAAAATCACATTCCAAAAGGTTATTAATCGGAAAGCACGATGAAAATCGAACAGTGCGATAATTCCAAAACCAACTATAAAGATGATTAAGGAAGGAAGAATCGCTTTTTTACGATAGATAATGAAAAGTGATACGATTAAAAAAGCCAAACAAAAAGCAAAAACGCCAAAGTGAGAAAGGGCAATGACAGCCACTGAAATTACAACGGCTACTAAATTCCTCCTGACTGGATTGATTAAATAATCCTCAAAAAAAAGAATGAAAATAAACGCCAGAGGAACGGCAAATGCATTCTTTTGTAAGTCTCCAAGGATAAAAAATGGGGTAAATGAGAGAACTGCAAAGGATAGAATAGCCATCGCCGCAGGAATCGAAACAGGGCGCTCTTTCCGGGTTACCATTTTAAACAATGGAATTGCCAGTAAGGTTAAAGCAACACTATCAACAATCTTGATTACTGAAATGATAGTTTCGTCGATGACAGTGAAACCCAGCAAAGAAATGACTTTCACGATGGACGCACAAAAATAAAAATAAAGTGGAACGTCATTAAAACTGAGGAATCCGGTTTTTAAAATATTCCTTACCTGCAATGGATAATATCCACCATCCACGCCTAAAATCAGATCATGAGAGAAACTTACATATAACCTGAGAATTATTGCTGTCAGGGTAATCAATACAAATGCAAGAACTCTGAGATAGATTATTTTGCGCTCCGTAGTAGCCGGGATTACTGTTTGATGAATCAATTGGTTCCTGAACAATTGCATTTTCATTCATCAAGGAAATTAGAACTGTATTTTATAAATAACATTCGGGAAAAATCCGAGCTGGTAGGTGGTGGTTATCGACTGGCTTCTGTCATCATAGCTTTGTGAGAAAATGTTATCGTTGTTTGTGATGTTTTGCAGATCAATGGCAAATGATTGCGAGAGTTTTTTCGTGCGGCTGTTGAGCGTGTATCCAAGTTTGAAATCCAAACGGAAATAATTGGCGTAAAAGTCAGCATAGGCATCGGTTGATAACACCTCATGACCTACTGTATTTGATGCTTCCAGATCAATAGGTGTGTAAGCCCTACCCCCTGCATTGGTGCATTTAATATCTGCTGAGATTTTGTTCTGTTTTTCTCTTCCCACGTTCCATTCTTTTCCGCCCAGGATATTAAAAACATATTTCCCGTTGAATGCTGTGTTCCTTTCCACACCATCGCTTCCTTTGTATTTGGAACTGTATAAAGAGGAGGTAAACAATCCATAATATCTGTTACTGAAAAATTTCTCTATGGTTAATTCTATTCCATAGTTTGTTCCGGTTCCGTTATTTGCCAGGCTGTCCTCCAGATCGGTTTTAAAACCTGCACCTGTATTAAGCATGGAGTAGCTGCTCGAAAAAGTGTTTACCGGAACATTGTAGAGTGCCTGATAATAGACCTCAGTTTTCAACCTCCAGTCTTTGAATGGCTGCAAGTCGTAACCCAAAACAAAATGATGGCTTTTGGTAAAATCAAGGTTTTCGTTGTTATAAACGTAGGAACCATCGGTGCTTTGAGTTTGTAAGAAATAAACATTGATCGGTTGTGTTTGGGAATGAAGTCCATAGCCGAAATTTAAAGAACTTTTGCCATTGATATCGTATTTCAAACCCAATCGCGGTTCAACCGAAACGGAATGGTTCAGGTAAAATAACTGGGAATGCACTCCTGCATTTAGAGTTAATCGATCATTAAAACTATATTTGGCATGAACGTATGCCTGTGCCAGATTGGTGTAACTGTCATAATCCCAGATCTGCTTCCAATCCGATTGAATCCTGTCCTTTGTCCGGTAATAAAGATTCAACCCGATCAGCTCATCCTGGATACCCACTTTTATAAACAACCTTGAACTTATTTTTGAATTATAACTTGTAGAAAAATTATAGCCTGTCTTGGTAACCTTATTGTCTGACTTAGTAAACGCGGAATCGCTCATTCGATCAAAGTCATAATCTGTTTGCCCCGACTTTGAATAGTTTAGCCCGATATTAGAACTAAAATAAGATTTGCTGTTAATCTGTTTGAAATGCTTTAACCCAATAATGCCAATTTTACTGCTCAAATCATGTCCACCTCCTTCACCTCCATACATTGAACCTGAGTTGCCACCTTCAATATTAATGCTGCTTGCTGCCAGAATGCCAAACAAGGTAAACTTGCCCAATTTGTTGTTCCCACTGCTCACGTTAAACGATAAATCCTGGTAGGAAGGTAAAGCAGTGGTACCAATATCAATGCCCATGGCTTGCGCAACACCAGCCAACGCATAACGGTAGCCCACCAGATAGGATGAACTTTTCTCCTTATTGATTGGCCCTTCGGTGGTAGCTTCCAGACCGGTTATAAGCCCTGCCTGTAAGGTGGTTTCTCGTTTTTGCGTATTCCCATTCCTGAAACCAAGGTCGAAAACCCCGGCCGTAGCATTGCCATATTCGG
>Ga0247841_10006365_pt1 | contig 18300 bp, 12 predicted proteins | sample LaCruzMarch2015__2_FD_192410 | JGI IMG/M metagenome (GOLD analysis project Ga0247841, IMG submission 192410) | Freshwater microbial communities from meromictic Lake La Cruz, Castile-La Mancha, Spain - LaCruzMarch2015_18m | ecosystem: Environmental > Aquatic > Freshwater > Lake | place: Spain... | reverse complement strand
GGTGTTTCAGATGGTTGCACGAAATGCACAAGTTGCCACATCGCCTTTACAACCTCTATAGTTCAGGGGTCTTCTTATAATGTAGTTGCCGACGTTGTGCCGATTTCTTCGGGGCAGTGCGGGATTTCTCAAGGAAACGTAGAATCATACGGAACTTATCTGGGTACAACAAGGGCTATTAAGTTAAATGTTACAAAACAAGCTGGAAGCGCCTTGGGTCCGGATATAACAGATAAGTCGGTTTATTTTTCTGGAGGACATGTAATGCATATTGTAGCCTATATTTCAGAATGCGCGAGAAACATGGATAGCGTTACCGCCTATATATCTAATAGCCAAGACAGCAATGTTGTAACAATATCGTTGACCGGTGGAAATAATGGGAATTGTATGAGCACATACGCAAACACTTGGAATGGTGGAATAAGTGGGGTGACTTATTATGTAAGCATTTCTGCTATTAGTAATAGTGGCTATTGCACAAGCGTAACGGCCGATCCCGCCCAGCCGTAATTTTAAAATTATGAATAAACAAGAAACCAAAAATAGGATTGAGAAACTCCGCGAGGTTATTAACCGTCACCGATATCTTTATCATGTATTAGATAAGCAGGAAATTTCTGACTCGGCTTTAGATTCCTTAAAAAAGGAGCTTTTTGATTTAGAACAGCAATATCCAGAATTAATAACTCCAGATTCGCCAACGCAAAGAGTTGGAGGAAAGCCCTTAAAGGAATTTAAAAAAGTTCGGCATCAGCAAAGAATGCTTTCTTTTAACGATGCTTTTTCTAAAGAAGACATGCAAGATTGGCAGGAAAGATTTATGAAGTTATTGCCCGATAATCAAAAGGGTATGGTCAATTATTATTGCGAGTTAAAAATTGATGGCTTAGCCATTGAGCTAATTTATAAAAATGGACTTTTGCAGACGGGTTCTACAAGAGGAGATGGAAATGTTGGCGAAGACATAACTGAAAACCTGAAAACCGTAGAAGCAATCCCATTAAAATTGGAGGGTCCGACCCTCCAAAAAATTGGAGGGTCCGACCCTCTTGTTGTTCGGGGAGAAGTTTTTGTCAATAAAAGAGAGTTTGAAAGAATGAACAAAGAACAAAAAGAAAAAGGTCTGGCGGTTTATGCCAATCCTAGGAACATTGCGGCTGGTTCTGTTAGGCAGTTAGACCCAAAAATTACCGCTGGCAGGAAATTAGATTCTTTTGCTTATGACCTTTTAACCAACCTTGGCCAAAAGAATCACGAAGACAAACACAAGATATTAAAAGATTTGGGCTTTAAAACCAATAAGCACAACAAATATTGTAAGTCTTTAGACGAAGTTTTGCAGTTTCGCGAGCATTGGATAAAAGAAAGAGAAAAATTAGACTATGAAATTGACGGAGTTGTTGTTTTAATAAACAATAACGAAATTTTTGAAAAATTGGGAGTTGTCGGCAAAGCTCCAAGGGCAGGCATTGCCTACAAATTTCCTCAAGCGCAAGCAACAACAAAAGTTTTAGACATTAAAATTCAAGTTGGCAGAACCGGAGCAATGACGCCGGTGGCAATTTTAGAGCCGGTGCAAGTTACAGGAATTACCATAACCCGCGCAACCCTGCACAACGAAGATGAAATTAAAAGGTTGGGTTTAAAAATTGGAGACACAGTAATTGTTGGCAGAGCAGGAGACGTAATTCCCGACATTGTAAAAGTTTTGCCAGAATTAAGAATCGGCAAAGAAAAGAATTTCAAAATGCCCGAAAAGTGCCCCTCTTGCGGAGCCAAGCTTGAAAAATTAGAGGGCGAGGTGCTTTTAAGGTGTCCAAATAAAAATTGCTTTGCCCAAAAGCGAAGAAATTTTTATCACTTTGTTTCAAGAATTGCTTTTAACATAGATGGTTTGGGCCCTAAAATTATAGACAGATTGCTGGACGAAGGATTGGTTCAAGACCCAAGCGATTTGTTTGAGTTAGAAGAGGGTGATGTTAAAAATTTAGAAAGATTCGCCGAAAAGTCAGCGGAAAATTTGATAAAATCTATTCAAAATAAACGCGAAATTACTTTAGCAAAATTTATTTATGCTTTAGGGATTAGAAACATAGGCGAAGAAACAGCAATTGATTTGGCAAAACATTTTACCAGTATCAAAAAGATAGAAGATGCTAGGCTTGAAGAGTTTGAGAAAATTTTAGACATTGGGCCGGTTGTTTCGAAGTCTGTTTATGAGTGGTTTCAGGAAAAGAGTAATTTGAAATTTGTTGATAAATTAGAGAAATATGTGAAAGTGATAAGCCCTGCCTCTGCCAAAGCCTTGGTAGGTGAAGAAAAACTCGCCGGAAAAACATTTGTTTTAACAGGGAGTTTAGAATCAATGAGCAGGGATGAAGCTAGGGCAAAAATAAGAGAATTGGGCGGAGATGTTTCCGAATCTGTGTCTTCTAAAACCAGTTATGTTGTGGTAGGGTCAGACCCGGGGTCTAAGGCCGAGCGTGCAGAGAAATTGGGTGTGAAAACCCTCTCCGAGCAAGAGTTTCTAAGTCTTCTAAAATAAAAATGGTGATTTTTGCACAACTAAGAAAACTTGATTGGGGTTTGATTGTGCCGGCAGTGTTGCTGGTTTGTTTTGGGTTGGTGGCGCTTTATAGCGTGGCTATAGCAAAAAATGATTTTTCTAATTTTGAAAAACAGATAGTTTTTTTTGCCATAGGATTTTTGATAATGACGGCCCTAAGCTATTATGATTACAGAATTTTGAGAAACAATTCTTATTTAATTTTGATTTTATATGGCATATGTTTGTTGTTGCTTGTGGGACTTCATTTTTTTGCGCCAGAGATACGGGGCACAAGGGGATGGTATAAAATTGGGCTTTTGTCTTTAGACCCGGTTGAGCCGACAAAAATAGTTTTGATTGTTTTGCTGGCAAAATACTTTTCAATGAGGCACGTTGAAATGTATAAATTTAGGCACATTGTTTTTTCTGGAATTTACGTTTTACTGCCGGCGCTATTGGTGTTTATAAAGCCCGACTTGGGTGGAATTATGGTTTTGCTGTCTGCCTGGCTGGGAATTTTGCTGGTATCGGGAATTAAGTTAAAACATTTTTTGATACTTTCTTTGTGTTTTATGTTGCTGGCGGGCTTCTTTTGGGGTTTTTTGCTTAAAGACTATCAAAAGCAAAGAATTACTTCTTTTATTTTTCCTTACGATTATTTGGGCGCTTCGTGGAGCCAAAACCAAACAAAAATTTCAATTGGTTCGGGCCAGTTGTTGGGCCAGGGCTTAGGCAAGGGAAGCCAGGTGCAGTATGGATTTTTGCCCGAGCCCCACACCGACTTTATTTTTTCAGTGCTCGCCGAGGAATGGGGTTTGGCCGGAGTTTTGGCGCTGTTTATAGTCTACGGGTTTTTGGTTTGGCGAGTTTTAAAAATTGCCATTGAGTCGCAATCTAATTTTCCGCGCCTTTTTGCAACCGGGTTTGCAATTATTTTAACAGCTCAATTTTTTATTAATATAGGAGTAAATTTATCTTTGTTGCCGGTTGTGGGAATTTATTTGCCATTTATCAGTTATGGGGGCTCGGGGCTTATAGGCAACTTTGTTTCTTTGGGCATTTTGCAAAGCATTGCAATTAAAAGATGAACGTGGCATAATAAGTAAAATATTATTAAAAAATGTACGATAAAAAACATGAATATTTTTGTAAAAATAAAAAACAGCATTTACAATCCAAAGTACTACGAGGAAATTTTAGAAAAACCATTTTCTTATTCGTTGAAGTATTACTTGGTTTTTGCTTTGCTCTTTGCTTTAGTTTTTACGATTGTCGTAACCGTAAGATTTATACCAGTAGTGAACCTTATGTCGGGAAAAGCTCCTCAACTAGCCAACTACTTTCCGCAGGAACTTACAATAACCGTTAAAGACGGAAAAGCTTCAACCAATGTTGCTGAGCCCTATTTTATAAAGGTACCTCAGGAGTATAAGAACAGACAGGGCGCAAGTTCGGATGCGGTTAATTTAGATAATTACGTCGTTATCGATACAAAAAATAAATTTGATTTAGATACTTTTTATTCGTATAAAACAGCAGCCCTGCTAACATCCAATAGTATCGTATATGCTGATAATAATGGTAAGGTTTCCATATATTCTTTATCTAGCGTTAAAAGTTTCACCTTGAACAGGGGCGCAATTGTGGGCTTTGTAAATAAGGCAACGCCGTTTTTGGTCTATTTGTATCCGATTGTTTTTCTTGGCGCATATTTAGTGGGTTACGGAGTTATTATGGTGAAGTTAGTTTACCTTTTGATCGGGGCGTTGATTATATGGTTGGTGGTAAAAATTAAAGGGTTAAAAATTGGTTACAAAAAATCATATCAGGCAGGCATGCATTTAATGACAGCCGCCATTATCATAACCAGCATACTTGGCGCAATTTCTAACAAGCTTACTTTTACATATTTATTTACAATATTATTAGTGCTGGCGACCTTGCTTAATATAAAGAAGAATAATGTTAAGGCCAGCGCTCCAACCGCGTAAAACCCTGCCTGCGCAGGCAGGTATTGACATATAAAACAAGATAGACTAAGATGTATTTACATAGACTTGTCTGATCAACAGGTCGTAATAAAGAAGTGGCCATACCAACTTTACTCTAGAAAACTGAACACCATCATCTCGGTTAATTTTTTAATGCCGAATTTTTTGTTTTATAAAACAAATTTTTAATATTTTTAACAGCGGGGCAAGAACTATCCTCGCCAAATTTATAAATGGCAGAAATTATAAGCAAGGTAAAGAATTTTTCAAAATCAAAATTACAGTTCTCAACTCCCCACCTTTTGACGATGCAAAAGGAAACATGGGAAGATTTTTGGAAAGTTAGAGTCAAAGAACTTTTAGAAGAAATTTCTCCAATTAAAGATTATACCGGCAAAGAATTTGAGCTTTACTTTGGCGACTATAAACTTTCTAAGCCCAATTACAAAAATGGGTTAGAGGCTAAAAAAAATAATGACTCTCTTGAGTCCTCTTTACGGGTTAAGATTAAACTTGTAAGCCTGAAAACAAAAGAAGTAAAAGAGCAAGAAGTGTATCTTGCTGATTTTCCTGTCATGACAGAAAGAGGCACTTTTGTTGTAAACGGAGTAGAAAGGGTGGTTGTTTCTCAGCTTATAAGGTCTCCGGGAGCATTTTTTACATTAAGAAGCCAAAGAGGAAAAAATTATTTTGGCTCTAAAATAATTCCTAACAGAGGCGCCTGGCTTGAGTTTGAAACAGAAGAGTCGGGATTTATTGGAGTTAAAATTAACAGAAAGAGAAAGGTGCCCGCTACCACTTTGCTTATGGCGCTGGGTTTAGATGGCGTTGAAAAAGTTGAAAAAGAATTTAAGGACACCGATACAGGAGAAATAAAATATATAAAAGAAACTTTAAAAAGAGACACCTGCAAAGACCAGAAAGAAGCTTTGGTGGAAGTTTACAGAAGGTTAAGGCCAGGAGATTTGGTAACCCCAGACACTGCTCAGGACCTAATTTTTAATATGTTTTTTAATTTTGACAGGTATGACTTGTCAAAAGTTGGCAGATGGAAAACTTGGTTAAGGTTGCCAAATTTGGCTCCTAAAGATTTAAACAAAGAAATAACCAAAGAAGACAGAATTTTAAAAATAGAAGACATTGTTGAGGTTGTAAAAGAAGTTATTAGGTTAAATAATAATCCCGAAGCAAAAGCCGACCAGGTTGACCACTTGGGAAACAGAAGGGTAAGAACATTGTCAGAACTTTTGCAGAACAGATTAAGAGTTGGCTTGATGAGAATGGAGAGAATTATTAAAGACAAAATGTCTACTTTGGAGGCTGGCACAGTTACCCCCATACAGTTGATTAACCCAAGGCCGTTAATAGCTGTTGTCAAAGAATTTTATACTTCTTCGCAATTTTCTCAATTTATGGATAACGAAAATCCATTGGCAGAGTTAGAGCACAAAAGAAGGCTAACAACAACGGGCCCGGGAGGATTAACCAGAGAAAGAGCCGGTTTTGAAGTTAGAGACGTGCAGCCATCTCACTATGGCAGAATTTGCCCGATAGAAACTCCTGAAGGCCCCAATGTTGGGCTAGTGGGCCACCTGGCTTCTTTTGCCAGAATAAACCCTTATGGATTTATTGAAGCCCCATATTTTAAAGTAAAAAACGGTAAGGTAACCGATGAAGTAGATTATCTTTCGGCTCAAGAAGAGGAAAGGCACAACATAGCCCCGGCCTCTGTTCCCTTAACAGAAGCATTAAAAATTCTTCCTGAAGTTTTGCCCGATAAAGTGGAGGCAAGGGTTAAGGGCGAGCCAGCTGAGGTTAAAATTTCTGACATTGACTATATAGATGTATCTTCTAAACAGTTTATTTCTGTTGCAACTTCTTTGATTCCATTTTTAAATCACGACGATGCTTCTAGGGCTCTGATGGGTTCTAACATGCAACGTCAGGCAGTTCCATTAATAAGGCCAGAAGCTCCGCTTGTTGGAACAGGAACAGAAAGGAATGTTGCCAGAGATTCGGGTCAGGTGATATTGGCAGAAGCAAACGGAGTTATAAAAGAAGTTGACGCTCAGCACATAAAAGTTGAGTATATAATTTCTGGTAAGAAACAAGAAGAGGATTATGAATTGCAGACTTTTGTTAGAACTAACCAGTATTCATGTTTTCATCAAAAGCCCATAGTTACAAAGGGTGAGGAAGTTAAAAAAGGAGATGTTTTGGCCGACGGCGCTGCTATTTCGCAAGGCAGGCTGGCTTTGGGCAGAAACGTTTTAGTTTGTTTCTTGCCTTTGCGCGGAGGAGGATTTGAAGACTCAATTACTATTTCACAAAGGTTGGCTAAGGAAGATGAATTTACATCAATTCACATTGAGGATTTTACTTGCGACGTTAGAGAAACAAAACTTGGGCCCGAAGTGACAACATCGGACATTCCGAATGTTGGAGAAGAAAAATTAAAAGATTTAGACGAAGAAGGAATTGTAAGAGTTGGAGCCGAAGTTGGGCCTAACGATATTTTAGTTGGTAAAATTTCTCCAAAAGGAGAAGCAGAACTGACTCCCGAAGAAAGATTGCTAAGGGCAATTTTTGGCGAAAAAGCCAAGGATGTGAAAGACTCTTCTTTAAGAATGGAGCACGGAAAGAAAGGAAAAGTTGTTAACGTAAAAATATTTTCAAGAGACTTGGGCCATAAATTAGAGCCCGGAGTTATAAAAAGAATTAGAGTTGAAATTGCCGAAACCAGAAAAGCAAAAGTTGGAGATAAATTAGTTGGCCGCCATGGAAACAAAGGAGTTGTTTCTAAAATTTTGGCCGAGCACGAAATGCCATTTTTAGCCGACGGAACTCCAATTGACTTGGTGATTTCTCCGTTGTCGGTTCCTTCTCGTATGAACATTGGGCAAATTTTGGAAACCCACCTTGGCTGGGCGGCTCACAAACTAAATTATATTGTCATTTCTCCTGCGTTATTGGGAGCCAGCAAAGAAGAGATAAAAGAAGAATTGAAAAAAGCAGGTTTGCCAGAATCGGGACAAGTTACGCTTTACGACGGCAAAACCGGTTTGCCATTTCCAAAACCAATTACAGTTGGATATATGTATGTGATGAAGCTTATCCACATGGTTGACGACAAGGTTCACGCCAGGTCAATTGGGCCTTATTCCTTAATTACTCAACAGCCATTAGGAGGAAAAGCACAATTTGGAGGCCAAAGGTTTGGAGAAATGGAAGTTTGGGCTTTGGAAGGTTATGGAGTTGCCCACACTTTGCAGGAAATGCTGACAATAAAATCTGACGACGTGCAGGGCAGAGCAGCAGCATATGAATCAATTTTGAAGGGTGAGCCAATTAGGAATCCAAACATTCCAGCATCTTTTAACTTGCTTGTTGCCGAATTAAAATCTTTGGGTATGTCGGTTGAGGTGAAAGAAAGGCCAAGAATAGAAAGGGAAGATAGGCGAGAAGACAGGCGCGACTACCGCGACGACCGAAAGTAGCAACAAAAAATCTGTCCTGAACAAAGTCGAAAGACAGATTCTTCGTGCAACTCCCGCCGAGTCCACTGGTTAATTCTTTTTTAGAGCCAGAACATTTTCCACATAATCCGTCCGCATTTCCAGCTTGTCTGTCCTTTTACCGGTTTCCTTCAAGTCGTTTCTTATTTCCTTCATTTCCGCATCAACCTTGTCAAACCTTTTGCCCATATACTCCATCTGTCCATCAAACCCCTTGTTGATTAATTCCGCCAGCTTATTGATTGTTATATTTTTCACCAATTTACCTTTTGCCATGTGATTTAAGATTAAGTTATTATATTTCCATTATACGCCGTCAAAACATCGTGTCAAATTTGTATTAAAATTGTAAAAACATGAAGAAAGTTTCAACTTTAGTCGGAATTATAATTATTGTCGCTGTGGCAGTTGTTGCCTTTGGCGGAGTTTTCGCCTACCAATATTTTACAGCAAAAACACCGACCGACCAAACCGCAGGGTGGAAAACATACACGGATAACCAAAAGGGATTTTCATTAAAATACCCCCTAGATTTTGAAATTATAAGGCCTTCCCACCCGGTGATTTTAGCTCAGTTCAAAAGTCCAGACGATTCATGTTACCTTACAATTTACGGATCAGCGTTTGGGTTAGAAGGATCTGGTTTAACGCGTCAAGATTCGCAGGTTACAATAGAAGGGCAAGCTTATGACAAATTATCTTGGTATAAAGGCAATACTTTAGTTTTAATAACTATAGGAGATTTTCCTGAAGCCGGAGGAAGAGGGCTCGCCTTACAGTCTTTTCGGGATTCTTTGAGTTCGGCCGAACCCATTTCTAATGATTGCCAAAATATTTATAACGAAATATTAGGAACTATAATTACAAAATAAAAATTAAAAATTAGTAAAATAAACCCATGCGAGTATTAGACTTAGAATCAATAAGAATCAAAATTGCTTCGCCCGAGGATATTATGTCCTGGTCTCATGGCGAAGTAATTAAACCGGAAACCATTAACTATAGAACACAAAAGCCTGAAAAGGACGGGCTTTTTGATGAAAGAATTTTTGGACCTGAAAAAGATTATGAGTGCGCCTGCGGAAAGTATAAAAGAATAAGATACAAAGGAGTTGTCTGCGATAGGTGCGGGGTTGAGGTTACAAAATCTTCTGTAAGAAGAGAAAGAATGGGGCATATTAAATTGTACACTCCGGTGTCTCACATTTGGTTTTTAAGAGGAGTGCCTTCAAGAATGGGTTTGGTTCTAGACAAAAGCTCGCAACAATTGGAAAAAGTTATATATTTTTCTTCATATATTGTTACCAAGGTTAACGAACAGGCAAGAGACGGAATAATGGAAGCCATTGAGCAGGAATATAAGACAAAAGTTAAAAAAGAAAAAACTGAGGCTGCCAAAAACGAATTAAAACAGGCAAGAGAAAAAGCCAAAGAAGAACTTTTAGACATTAAGCCCTTGAGAATTTTGTCTGAGGTTGTTTACCACACGCTTTCTTTAAAATACGGTGAAGTTTTTGAGGCGGGCACAGGGGCCGAAGTTGTAAGAGAGTTGTTTACCAAAGTTGACCTGGAAAAAGAAACTGACGCCATAGCCAAAGAAGCCAAAGAAGCTCCGCCAGCTACCAGAAAAAAAGTGTTGAGAAGATTGAAGTTGTTTCAAGGAATGTTAAGGGCAAACGTAAGGCCCGAATGGATGTTTATGGATGTTTTGCCGGTTTTGCCACCCGATTTAAGGCCAATGGTTCAGTTAGACGGCGGAAGATATGCTTCATCTGACTTAAATGATTTGTATAGAAGAGTTATAAACAGAAACAACAGGTTAAAATATTTACAAGAAATAAAAGCCCCACTGGTAATTGTCAGAAACGAAAAAAGAATGTTACAGGAAGCTGTTGACGCTTTAATTGACAACGAAATGAGAAAGGGAGTTACCACAACAGCCACAACCGGAGGCAAGCGTTTGTTAAAATCTTTGGCTGCAATGCTGGCAGGAAAACAGGGAAGGTTTAGGCAAAATCTTTTGGGCAAACGTGTTGACTACTCGGGCAGGTCGGTTATTGCGGTTGGCCCAGAATTGCATTTTTCACAGTGCGGATTGCCAAAAACTTTGGCTTTGGAAATTTTCAAGCCGTTTGTAATTAAAAGAATTTTAGACAAAGAATTGGCCTATAACATTCGCGGAGCCGCCCGATTGGTTGAAGAAAAGACTCCCGAGGTTTGGGCTATTTTGGAAGAAATTATAAAAGATAAATTAGTTTTATTGAACAGAGCTCCAACTTTGCACAGGCTTGGCATACAGGCATTTAGGCCGCTTTTAACCGAAGGAGAAACAATAAAACTGCATCCTTTGGTTTGCGAAGCGTTTAATGCTGATTTCGACGGCGACCAAATGGCAGTTTATTTGCCTTTGTCCGACGAGGCGCAGAAAGAAGCCAGGGAAATAATGCTTTCAACATTAAATCTTTTAAGACCGGCAACAGGAATGCCGGTAATTGGGCCGTTTAGGGATATTGCTTTGGGATGCTACTTTTTGACCAGACCAAGCTTCACACAAAACGAAAAAGCTTTGGACGCAAAAGGCAATCCAAAGGTTTATTCAAGCGTCTCGGAGGTTATAACTGCCCACGAGTATGGATTTTTGAAGCTGGGAGATACTATTAAAGTTCCTCATCCAAAGCCTCCGTTAGATGAAAAGGGAAAAGAAAAAACCGAGTTATTGGAAACAACTCCCGGCAGGTTAATTTTAAACGCCAGCTTGCCCAATGATTATCCTTATGTGAATAGATTAATTGATAACAAAGGGTTAAAGGGGATGGTGAGGGAAATTATTGAAAAATATCCCAATGAAGAGGCGGTAGTTATTATAGACAATATAAAAACACTGGGGTTTGAATATTGCACATTGTCTGGAATCAGTTGGGGCATGGATGACCTAATAGTTCCTAAAGAAAAACCCGAGTTAATAGACGCGGCGGAAAAAGAGGTAAGACAGATTGACAGCCATTTTGAAAAAGGCCTTTTATCTCCTGAAGAAAAAACTTCTCAGAAAATTTTGATTTGGCAAACAGTTAAAACAAAACTCGAAGCCTTGTTGAAGAGCAGTTTGCCAGCAGACGGCCCGGTTATGTCAATTATTGGAGCGGGAGCCAGAGCAACATGGGCTCAGCCGGTTCAGATGGCGGGTATGAAAGGCTTAGTGAATAATCCTTCGGGAGCCATTATAGAACTTCCTGTGAAGTCATCTTTTACAGAGGGTTTCAATGTGTTGGAGTATTTTATTTCAACTCACGGAGCCAGAAAAGGTACAGCTGACACTGCTTTAAGAACTTCATCGGCGGGATATTTAACCCGAAGGCTGGTTGACGTTGCTCACGACGTAATTATCACAGAAGCAGACTGCGGAGACAAGGTTGGTTTAACAGTTTACAGAAAAGACGCCGATTTTATTGAGCAGGATTTTGTTTTCAAAATTGTAGGCAGGACAGCTTTAGAAACTGTTGAGCATAATAAAATAACGTTTGTTAAAAAAGGAGAAATAATTAACTGGAAGGCAGCCAAAGCAATTTCTGAGGCCAAAGACATAGAAAGAGTTGTTGTGGCGTCTCCTTTAAGCTGTAGGTCTTCTTCGGGAGTTTGCCAAAAATGTTATGGCTGGGATTTGGGCAGGAACAATTTAGTAAAATTAGGCGAAGCAGTTGGTATAGTGGCCGCTCAGGCAATTGGAGAGCCGGGCACTCAGCTGACATTAAGAACGCATCATTTAGGAGGCATTGTGGGGGCCGGCGACATTACTCAGGGTTTGCCGAGAATTGAAGAAATTTTTGAATGCCGAGCTCCAAAAGGAGAGGCAATAATGTCTTTGACTGAAGGAAAAGTTATTGGCATTGATGAGGAAAGCAGAATTGTTAAAATTCAGCCTTCTAAAAAATCGGGTTCAAAGAAAGATGTTATGGAGTATAAGATCCCTGGAAGAATCGCAATTTTGGTTGAAAAAGGCCAGGAAATTAAGGAAAACCAGCCGTTGTGCGACGGAAGTTTGGATTTGAAAAAACTCTACAAAACATCTGGCGTTGAGATAACTCAAAAATATGTTTTGCAGGAAGTGCAAAAAATTTATTCTTCCCAGGGTGTTGATATCAACGACAAGCACATTGAAGTAATTATTCAAAAGATGTTTTCAAGAGTGAGAATTAAAGAAGAGGGCGACTCGGCATGGATAAAGGGCGAAGTTGTTGAGCGTGCAATTTTCAACGAGGAAGCCGAAAGACTTGTAGCAGAAAAGAAAACTCCTCCAATTGGAATACAAATATTGCTTGGCATTTCGGAGGTTGCCTTAAACTCAGAATCATTCTTGTCTGCAGCTTCCTTCCAGCAAACTTCTCGAGTTTTGATTAAAGCATCTCTTGAGGGCAAGGAAGACAAACTTCGAGGATTAAAAGAAAACGTAATTATTGGAAAACTTATTCCAGTCGGCACAGGCTTTATTCCCAAAATCAAAGAATAAGCAAAAAAGACCGTATGGTTCGCCCAGCGGTCTTTTTTTACAATAATTCACTCCTTGAAGGAAAAAATGGTAGTGATATAATGAAGTAATTTAGAGATACGACTAAACCGTGTTCTATTTTATATTTATTATTTTATAATTTTTAAAAAGAATGGCTAAAAAACGACCCGGGGGATACCCTGAGGATAGGAAAAACAATAAAAACGGAAAAAATAGCAATGACAAGCCGAAAGACTCGGTTTTAAGCTCGTGGACTAAAAGATGGATAAAAGCGATTTTATTGTTTTTAATTGCGGTAATTATTATTTTATCTTTTCCGTCTTTTGATAGGGCGGGATACGCCGGGCAAGTCTTTGCAAAGGTTTGCGTCTTTTTAATTGGAAAAGCTTTTTACACCGTGCCCTTATTTTTGTTTATAGCCGGGCTAATTTTTTTGAAGACTCGCAAGAAAGGGAAAAATTTAGCAATGGCTCTGGCTGTTTTAATTTCGCTTATTGGAATTGCAGGAATTTTGTCGGTTACCCAAAAAGATGGCGGGCAGGTTGGCTTTTGGCTGGCAAAATTATTTGTTGGGCTTTTTGGAATTTTAGTTGCCAATATTATATTTGGCGCTGTTTTGTTAATTGGCTTGTTTATATTTTTGCAGTTTATTTGGCAAGATTTGCCCAGAAAAGAAAAAGAAGACAAAAATGCCCCAACTTTTGCGGTAAACCGGCAGGCTGAAGGGTCGGAAGGGTACCCCATGAAGATTAAAGGAATAGAGGCAGATAGGCAAGAGAAAGAGAAGCAAAAACAGCCCGCGACAACCACAAGAATATCTTTGTTTAAGAAAGGTAATGAAGAGCCCGAGAAGGCAGACATTAGAAAACCAGAAACAAACAAAAGCGAATATGTTTTGCCTCCTTTAGATTTGCTGAATAAAAATGAGGCAGCGCCAACTTCTGGAAACATTAAAGAGAACTCGATGATAATTAAAAGCACGCTTGAGAATTTTGGCATTCCGGTTGAAATGGCGGAAGTTAATGTTGGCCCGGCTGTTACCCAATATGCTTTTAAGCCCGCTGAAGGAGTAAAACTTTCTAAAATTACAACGTTGTCAAATAATTTGGCGCTAGCGCTTGCCGCTCACCCAATAAGAATTGAAGCGCCAATTCCCGGGAAATCTTTGGTTGGCATTGAGGTGCCAAACAAAGTAAGATCGGTTGTGACTTTAAGAAATTTAATAACTCAACCGGCATATCAAAATGCCACAACGCCTTTGGTGGTTGCCTTAGGGAGGAATGTTGCCGGCTCTGCTCTTTTTACCGATATAACCGAGGGGCCACATTTATTGGTTGCCGGAGCCACCGGAACAGGCAAGACCATTTTCTTAAACACTTTAATTTTAAGCTTGCTTTACAAATGCACTCCCGACACTTTGCGCTTAATAATGGTTGACCCAAAAAGAGTTGAATTCCAGCACTACAACGATATTCCGCATCTTTTGTGCCCTGTAATTTATGACGCCACAAAAACAATAAATGCTTTGCAGTGGTTGACTCACGAAATGGAAAGAAGGTTTGAAGTATTTTCTGAAGTGCCGGCAAGAAATTTGGCATCTTACAACTCTAACAAATCTATAATTGCATCTGGCTTGCAAATGCCGTATATTGTTTTTGTGGTTGATGAATTAGCCGACTTAATGGCAGCTAAAGGCAGAGAAATTGAAGCTGGGGTTGTAAGACTGGCTCAAATGGCAAGAGCAACCGGAATTCACCTTGTGCTTGCAACGCAAAGGCCATCGGTTGAGGTTATTACAGGTTTAATTAAAGCCAACGTGCCAACAAGAATTACTTTTCAGGTTTCTTCGCAGATTGATTCAAGAACAGTTATAGACACGTCGGGAGCTGAAAAGCTTTTGGGCGCTGGAGACATGCTTTTTGCGTCAGCTAAATCAGCTAAAATTGTCAGAATACAGGGCCCCTATATTTCTGAAAAAGAAGTTCAGAAAGTCGCTGCCTTTATTGTTGACCAAGGCAAAAAAATACAGGATTCGCAGGCATCTCTTAGCCAAAGCTTGGAGGAAAGCCTTGAGCAATCGGAGGCCGTCAAAGACGGGGGAGGAGAAGCATTTTTTGGCGGAGCAGATGAAGATCCATTGTTTGAAGAAGTTAAGAAAATTGTTGTGGAGACCAAAAAAGCATCTGCTTCATTCTTGCAAAGGCGTTTGAGGATTGGTTATTCAAGAGCCGCAAGATTAATTGATATGCTTGAGGAAAAGGGAATTGTTGGGCCTGCTGATGGGGCAAAACCAAGGGAAGTTTATGGCGACAGGGCAAATGGCGTTGCTAATATTGAATTGGTTCCTGGTGGAGGGCGCGACGAGTCAGAATCTGAAGAACCAGAAGTGCCAGAGCACGAAGAACAGGTAGAAAAACCCGACGATTGGAAAAAAGTATAAAATTGGAAGTTGCAATTTGTGACTTCAAGATAAAAAACATGAACTTAAATTTATCTATAATTCCAAGTGAAAAAGTAGTTAGTAAGATTTATATTATACGAAATAAAAAAGTTATGCTCGACAAAGATTTAGCCGAGCTTTATGGTGTAGCGAAAAGAGTTTTAAATCAGGCAGTGAAAAGAAACAGCAAAAGATTTCCGGAAGATTTTATGTTTGAGCTTGATAAAAGAGAAGTGCAAAACTTGAAATCACAAATTGTGACTTCAAGTTGGGGAGGCGCGAGGAAAGGATTTTTTGCTTTTACCGAGCAGGGCGTTGCGATGCTTGCGAGTGTTTTGAACAGTGATAGGGCGATAAGCGTTAATATTCAGATTATTCGCACTTTCGTAAAAATTAGGGAGTTACTTGCGACGAATGAGGCGTTGCAAAGAAAAGTAATGGAAATGGAAAGGAAGTACGACGGTAAAGTAAAGGAAATTTTTGATACGCTCGGGTTTTTGTTAGAGGACAAAATTAAACCTAAGAAAGAAATAGGGTTTTAAATTAAATAATTATTAATAAAAATATTAAATAAAACTTATGCAAGAAGAAAATACAAATTATACACCGCCAGTTTATCCAGCAGATAAACCAATAATAGAGGAATCCAAAAAGACTATTCCAACTTTTGTTGGAATAACAACTATTGTTATTGTCGCAGTTATTTTGTTTGGCGGAGTTTTTGCGTGGCAATATTTTGCAACAAAAACGCAAAATAAAACCGCCGGCTTGCCTGTCCAAAGGCAACAGGCGACGGAGGGCTGGAAGACATATACGAACAATACCTATAATTATCAAATAAGTTATGGCTCAGACGCGACCATAGAGGAAATTGGTAGTGATTCTGTAAGAATACAATATCAAAACGGGCATATTGAAATTTGTTCTACGTCGGTAGGCGGCTGTGGTGTTCCAGAATTTAGCGAAGAACTGAAGGCGGTAACTAAGGCAGCAAGTAAAGAAATAATTATTGAGGGGAAAAGATACAACGCTTCAGGTTTTATTTCAAACAACAAGGAAGAGGGCATTGAAGCTTTGTATCTCAATTTGCCAAATAATATGCTTGTCTATTTGGTTGTTAATATTGCCCCAAATGCCACCGTCGAAAGGAAGTTGCTCGAAACGCTTTCAACGTTTAAATTTACAAAGTAATAATTAAATTAAACGGAAGGATAATGTGTTCAGCGTAAGTGAGGCATCAAGGTATTTGATATATCTTCGGCCTCATTTCCGAAGCACCTCTTGTTCGCTCCGCTCACAAGACGTGAAAGAAAAAAAAGAAACAAAAGAAAACCCTCCTTCGCATAAAGCTTCGGACGGGCAAAGTAAAAAACAAGAGGCAGAAAAGCAGGCCAAAGAGGTGGGTAACGTAGTCAATGAAATTAAGGAGCGTTTTGGAGAAGGGGCAATTATGACCATGCGGGAGATTCATGCGGTTAACGTTGACGTTATACCAACCGGCTCTATTGCCATGGATTTGGCGTTGGGAGTGGGAGGAATGCCCCGAGGCAGGATAATAGAGATATATGGGGCTGAATCTTCGGGCAAAACCACATTATCGTTGCACGTGATAGCTGAAGCGCAAAAAAAGGGCGGTACCTGCGCTTTTGTTGACGCAGAGCACGCAATGGACCCCGATTACGCAAAACGCATAGGCGTTAACGTTGACGACCTGCTTATATCTCAGCCCGATTCTGGCGAGCAAGCATTGCAAATTGTTGAGACTCTTGTAAAGTCAGAAAAAATTGATGTTATTGTTGTTGACTCGGTTGCCGCCTTAACTCCTCGCGTTGAAATTGAAGGAGAAATTGGTGACCAGCATATGGGTCTTCAGGCTCGCTTGATGAGCCAAGCGTGCAGAAAGTTGTCCAGCATAATGTCTAAAACAAACACAATGGTTATATTTCTAAATCAAACCAGAATGAAAATTGGAATGGTTTTTGGAAATCCCGAAACAACCCCCGGAGGTTTAGCTTTAAAATTTTATGCTTCGGTTAGAGTTAATTTGGCAAGAACTGCTCAAATAAAATCTGGTGATGAAATTATTGGCAACCGGGTAAAAGTAAAGATAGTTAAAAACAAAGTAGCCGCTCCTTTTAAAACAGCCGAGTTCGATATTTATTATAACGAAGGCATTTCAAAATCTGGCGATGCTTTACGGGTTGCGATAGATCGTGGTCTAATAAAACAATCCGGTAGTTATTTTACTTATAACGGAGAAAAAATGGGTCAAGGAACAGAAGGAGCCAAAACTTATTTGAAAGAGCATCCAGAGGTTATGAAGAACATAAAAACCGAGGTTATGAAAGGCGAACTAGCCATAGTCAAAAAACCAAAAGAATATTAAAGAGCGATTTTAATATTGATGTCTCTTCAAAATAAAAATTCTATAGTTTTGTTTAATCAGAAAGAAGTCCGGCGGTTTTATGACGAGAAAAAAGAAGTTTGGTATTTTTCTGTTATTGATGTTGTTGAAATTTTAGCAGACACCACCATTCCCAAGCGATATTGGAGTGACTTAAAGAACAAGTTAAAAAATGAAGGGAGCGAGGTGTACGAAAAAATCGTACAACTGAAATTTATAGCTTCTGATGGGAAGAAATATGAAACGGACTGTTTCTCCACAGAGGATTTGCTTCGCGTAGTTCAGTCAATTCCTTCGCCAAAGGCAGAACCGTTTAAATTATGGCTAGCAAGGGTTGGTTATGAAAGAATAGAAGAAACAGAAAATCCGGAGCTGGCTTTTGACAGGGCAATGAGGACTTATCTAAAAAAAGGTTATTCTAAAGAATGGATAAATCAACGCCTAAAAAGTATTGAGGTGCGCAAAGGTTTGACAGACGAGTGGCAAGAAAGGGAGATGAAAGAAGGTCTAGAATATGCAATATTAACAGATGAAATTACAAAAGCGTGGGCAGACAGAAGTGTGAGAGATTATAAAAAGTTTAAGGGATTAAAAAAAGAAAATTTAAGGGATAATATGACTAATCTTGAGCTAGTTTTGAATATGCTTGCGGAAGTTTCAACGACAGAAATTTCTAAAAAGAAAAAGCCCAAAGGATTGAAAGGTAATAAGCAAATTGCTAAAGAGGGTGGATTTGTCGCAAAAAAGGCTCGGCTGGAGATAGAAAAGCAAACCGGCGAGAGTGTAATAAATGCTAAAAATGTGAAATTTTTAAAAGGCAAATAAAATAATCGAAAAACCAAAAGAATATTAAGTAAAACAAAAACCGCCCTTCGGCGGTTTTTTAGTTCCTTAC
>Ga0247841_10006362_pt1 | contig 18301 bp, 14 predicted proteins | sample LaCruzMarch2015__2_FD_192410 | JGI IMG/M metagenome (GOLD analysis project Ga0247841, IMG submission 192410) | Freshwater microbial communities from meromictic Lake La Cruz, Castile-La Mancha, Spain - LaCruzMarch2015_18m | ecosystem: Environmental > Aquatic > Freshwater > Lake | place: Spain... | reverse complement strand
TTTAATCACGCTGCCGCTGAGTTGGCAAGTTTATTGAACCAGACCGAAACCACCTTCCCAGGTACCAATTTGAAAATGATTTTTGAAATTACCGCTAAATAAGACTGCGCGAGGTCGGGAGTTCTGATATTATGAAGCCGTTGGCCGGTCGTCGGTTGAGTTGAATCTATGGGTCGCCGATATTGACAGGATAAGAGTCATTGCTCGTTTACAAAAGGGAGAGAAAATCAGTGAATCTGAGTATGTTTTTCGCACAAAAGGAGGAGAGTTATACACTGGTTTGTTTTCCTGTGATTTGATCATGATAGAAGGAGAAGAGTATGTCCTGTCGGGCTTCACAGATATTACCCAAAGAAAACGGCTTGAAGAAGATGTCAGCCGGAGTGCCGAAAGACTCAGGCTGATCAATGACTCAAGCCTGGATTTCATTTATGGCTACGACCTGCACAGCCGTTTTACCAACGCAAATCGTTCACTTTGCGAATCCATGGGGTTGACGGAAGATGACATCATTGGGAAAACCAATGCCGGGAATGGGATGAGCTTCATCAGCAGGTTATGCGTACCAACTCGACGGTCATGGCCCAAACCGACAGCCCGATGCCTGATAACAACCTACATCACTTCGAAGTGGTTCTCAATCCACTGCATGATCCTGAAGGCAAGCCGTTTTATTTCCTGCCGATAATCCTTGATATTTCCCGTATTGAATCGGGAAACACCACGGTAATCCTTGAAAGAGTCATCCTGAAAAACATGATCAATGAGCTTGAATCCGTATTTTCACAGCGGATTATGAAAGTCCGAAAGCCGGAAATTATCCTGAAGGCAGAGATTCCCCCGGCAGGCGCTCCGGCAGTTTTCACAACCGATCCCTACATCCTGCGGCAAGTCTATTCCAACCTCATCGACAACGCGATAAAATATACTGAAAGGGGAGAAATACGCTTCGGATTCCATCCTCCGCAAAATGGCGTGATTACTTTTTACGTCATCGACACAGGGATCGGTATAGCGCCGGAAAATCAGGCTTTGATATTTGAAATTTTCAGGCAGGCTGATATGAAGGATTCGCACAAATACGGAGGAGCGGGGTTGGGACTGGCCATATGCATGGGGTCACTTGCCCTGCTGGGAGGTGAAATCACCGTGAAATCCACGCCGGGGCTCGGCAGCACCTTTCAGTTCAGCCTGCCATTCGGGGAGGATCCTGTTGCCGGAGAATCATCCGGTCTGCGGAAAATTGAAGCGGCCGGAACCGGAAAACACCGATGGAAGGGGAGGCAAATCCTGCTTGTTGAGGATGAAGAGACCAATATGGAGTTCCTGAGAACGGTTCTGCGACGAACCGGAGCACATCTCGTTCCCGCATACAGTGGCCAGCAACTCAGGGATCATTATCGGGATTTGTCGCAGTTTGATCTGGTTTTACTGGATGTAAGGCTTCCCGATGCCGATGGATGGGATCTCGCCAGTGAGATCAAGGCCATAAGACAGGAGTTGCCGATTATTGCCCAAACGGCATATGCCATGACGACCGACCGGCAGAAGGGCGAAGAGTCGGGATGTGATGGTTACATCTCCAAACCGATCAATAAAGAGACACTATTAAGGACAATGGCCAGGTTTTTAGATTAGTAGGTAGTCAATGACCCTTTTTCAACAGGCCAATCCGAAAAGGCTGCCGTTTCCAGTATGTCAGGCTTCGCCAAAGCCACTCAAGGGGGCCAAACCGGAAATGCTTCAGCCATAGCATGGAAAATGCTACAACGATCAACCATATGGCAATCATGATCAATACCTGGTAGGTGCGTTCTGCCTTGCCAAAAAGGCCCAGGCCATGACCATAAAAGATGAAGGTTCCGATGAGCGACATCAGGATGTAATTCGAGAATGCCATCCTTCCGGTGGCCGCCAGCGCATTTTTTAGGTGGTTCATGAAGCTGGATTGAACCAGCAACATGATCATCCCGATATAACCGAGCGCTACGGCCAGGCTGCCGAAATAGTTGAAATGTTTGAATAGGAACATGGAAGTCCTTGCTTCCCAACCTGTACTGAAATTTAACACTACACCCCAGCCCGACAGCAGGTAACCCAAAGCTAGCCCAATGATCATCATACGCAGGTAAAAACCCCGGCTTCGCTCTGCCGTGATGATCTTCCACTTGAACAGGGCCATTCCCAACAGCATCATCGAGGTGACCCGCCAGAACACATCCATGAAAAAAAGGGAGGTTTGCATGAAGATGCTCGCCGGGACCCTCGATTCCATCTGCATCAACCAGTCACCCTGCAGGGCCGATATCTCCTTTTGCAGGATCTCCGGCCCGGGATTCCAGCCTTGAGCCAAACTCCGGTGGTCTTCGGGCGACCAGTAGGGATTGGAGAAATATCCGCCCAGGTAAATTAACAGGGGCACCAGGAGGAATGCAAGACTTATCCAGAGTAGGTTTTGAGGCTGTTGTTTCCTGAAAACAAATACCAGCATACCGCAAAGGCTGTATGCCACCAGGATATCGCCCGCCCAGAGCAGATAAGCATGCAGCATGCCAAAGACCAGAAGCCAGAACATCCGGCGGTAATGGAGGGGACCGGCTCGTCGTTCCCTGGAAACCGCGTTTTTGATAAAAAGAAAAACGCCCGCGCCGAAAAGCATGGAAAAGATGCTCATGAACTTCTCGCTGGCCAGGAGGTGGCTGACGATCCATATCACTTTGTTGATCCCGGTCAGATCGCCATAGGCATCGGGATTGATGTAGGCGGATCCTGGCATCGAAAAGTGCTGGATGTTCATAATCAGGATTCCCAGCAAGGCAAATCCACGAAGCACGTCGAGAGAAATGATCCTTTGGGAAACAGTTACAGGGGTGATCGGTTTTTTTGGTTCCATATTGAAAATGAAAATTCAATGATACACATTTGTTGTTTTTTATTCCACCGGTACATAAATCTCGGTGATAAGGTTGTCGGGTTTGGTTTTGGGGGCAAAAGTGATGTAGCGTTCTACAACAGGTTGGTCGCGAAGCGCCATATCGGTGATCATCAACCAGTTTCGATAAATGGCATAATAAAGCTCCCATAAGCCTTCGTATGGCCCCTTGTAACGGAAGACAGCATATTTGCCCCCCTGCATGATCTTTTCACCAATACGTCCTTCGGCCGGGTAACTTCTTTTTATGGTCAGGCAAAGGTCGGTCCGGCATTGATCATTCCCGACTACATCGGGATCATCGTAGTAAACGGCAAAGAGATCGGGATGCCACGGGTTGATGCCATAGCGTTGCATGAACGACCCGATCTCATTCCAGCCATTGATCGTCTCTTCCCCGCCATATTCGCCGGTCACCGTGATGTAAAGAACTTTTTTCTCCGGAAGGTTGATCATCTTGGGCTTCACATCGGCTATGATGTTAAGGTTTTCGTCGCACCGGAAATCGATATGGGTGTTCAGGACAATGCTCCGGTCGTTGCGGTATTCGCCGGGCGAAAGGCCGAACTCTTTGACAAACGCTTTGGAAAACGACGACAGGTCGTTGTACCCGATGCTGAAGGCGATCTGCTGGAGGGGTTCGCCCGAATAGCGGATTAGCTTAACGGCCGTTTCGAGCCTGACCCGGTCGATATAGCTCCCCAGCGGTTCACCGAGAGCAGCTTTCATGATACGGTGAAAGTGAAACAGCGAAATCCCGGAGTGAACAGCCAGGGTGCGTACCGACAGGTCACCATCGAGGTGGCTTCCGATATGGTGAAGCAGCTCGTCCACCTTTTTACGGTAATACCGGCTGGTTTCTTCGCGAATCATGGTATCCGGTTCAGAAACGCTAAGGTAAAAAATCCTCCCTAACGCACATGAAATAGAATTAAAGGAATTTAGCAAGTAATCACTTTGTGCTCATCACCTAATCCGAAATATTCTTCAGGGCTTTATATCGTCTTCCCCAGAATTTGAAATGCGTCAGGGAGGTGAACACCATGAATCGCTCGAAAAACCTGAAACGCATCAGGTAATGAATGGCGCGGTATGACAGCGCTAAGATTGCAAGGAAAACCCCTGTCCCAAGGATAAATTTCACGATTTCATTGTCGATTTCCCCGAACCACTGTCCGATGAATTGATAGACAAGTACCATAATCAGCATTGAATAGAGGAGGACCACGCCAAGAATGAACCCATGCGCCGTTTCAATCGCCTTTTTCGGGCAGTTGCCCATGCATTTCATGCAGCTTTCGCAGTTAAAGGTCCAGAAAGGGCGGTTGTCGACCAGTTTGATCGCCTTCACCGGACAGCCTTTGATGCAGATGTTGCAGTTGTCGCAATCGCCCGAAGCATAATAGGTTTTGGCAAGTACAAAGCGTCCGACAAAATAGTACATAAAGGCTATCGGCGCAATCAGCACATCCTGGACGATCTCTCGCAGTGCTTTGAAACTCCGGTTTCCGGCGAAGATGTGCCGGGCGAAGGATGTGACGCGCTCCCGGTTCCGTTCGTGCAGGTATTTCACTGTGCGTTCATTCAGGCCCGGATGGACGGAGATCCAGTTAGAGGGAAGGTCGACCGGGCGCATCCCGCGGATGGAATAACCTTTGAGCCGCAATACCAGGGCTGCCAGCAGAAAAGCGATGCCGGTAAGTCCCGGTGTGATCCATTTTCCGATGAGCATGCCGGCCCGGGTGTTCATGAGTACGACTGGATTTTTTCCACGGGGGAACCGCATGATGAAGTTGATCATGACAGGTGGGTAGTTGAACCCGTGGATAGGAGAGACAAACACCACCAGTGCCTCCGGGTCGGGAGGATCGATATTCAGCCGGTCGACATGAACAATGTTGACCAGGTGGCTGACGATACCCGCTTTCGAGGCTTCATCTGCCAGCCACTGGGCTACATTCCGTGAATTCCCGGTTCCTGAAAAGCAATAGACAACGAGTTTTTTGAAGGCATTCATGTCTTTTTTCCGCAAAACTACGGAATAGGGAAAACAGGGTTGTTTTCCAAAATTGCTTTTTTGGTGCCCCCATTCCGAATCTGTGATGAAACAAGGTTCTATTCTTTAAGAAACCTGGAAAAATATACCCTTCCGCTGTTGGAAGTGGCACGGAGGAGATACAATCCGGCGGGAAGATCCGCGACGGAAAGATGACAGTTAGCGGTTGTTACGTTTTTCACCTGCTTTCCCTCTATGGAGTAAATCCCGATCCTCATGGGTTCTATTGTCCCCGGAACTTTCCATCTGATCGTCTCCTGAGCCGGATTGGGGAAAAGCCTGAGCGCGTTGCCGGAATATCCGGGATTACTTATGCCAACCGGAAAATAATTGGGGTTATACTGAAAGAACAACCCATCCTGTCCACACAACCATCCCGTTTCGGAATCGGCAAAACAAACGTCCTGGATGCCTCCGCCAACATTATGCTGGGTTTTTTCCCATGTAACACCGTTATATTTGACGATGTTATCATCACCCACAGCCCAGCCAAGCGTATCGTTGACGATCTGAATGCTTTCGACAGGGTTGTTTGCCATCTCCCATACGTTACTCCAGCCGGAACCATCGTAATGAAAAATATACCCCGGAGAAGGCGAGGAAAATTTTAATCTTCCTGTAACCCATCCGTCGGTTGGGCTGGTAAACCAGAACCTGCCGCACTGAAAATCATCAGGTACCCCCTGAATTTCATACGGATTCCATGAGGTCCCATCGAAATGCCAGAGCCGGTTTTCGCAATAGCCACCTGCCCAGACATTGTTTTCTGCAGCGACAGACACGAAATATAGATAATTATCTGCGGGTAACTGTGTAAACTCCGACCAGATCGTTCCGTCAAAGCGGAAAATTTGTCCGCCTCCCGTTACCGCCCATCCGAGATTAGCGTTAACCATAGATACAGCGTTGAGGTTCGGGTTGTTGATGGTTTGAAAAACAGTCCAGTTTGTCCCATTATAGCGAACAAATTTACTGCCGTCATAATCCCCTGCTACTGCCCATGCATCGTTTTCGGAAACCACATCGATAGATGAGAAGTTCAGATCGGTCGGACTCTGAACCGTATTCCATGTCAGTCCATCGAAATGATAGAGGAATCCTTCATCTCCAACGGCCCACGCATTATTGCTATTCGCATAATCCATGCCATTCAACCAGTTGGAGAATCCCTTGGTATAACGGGTCCATTCTACCCCGTCATATTGGTAAATGGCTCCGGTGGACCCAACCGCCCATCCATGAGTGGCGTCACTGAAATCCAGTCCGTTGAACCACCCGTAATTCGGAATGATCTCTTCTTCGATCACCTCCCATGCTGAACCATCGCTGTGCCAGATACTCCCAAGATCATCCACAGCCCAGATATCGGTGGAACTGACAACCTTCACATCATCGAATCCTCCGTCATTAAGCGGTACCTCGGTCCAGTTTGTGCCATTATAGGTATATACGAGTGGCTGGTTGGTATAGGCAACGCCATCGGCAAGGCTGTTGAAATGGAAATCGATAAAGGAGCAGGGAGCCCCTTCGGCAACCGCTTCCCATTCGATTCCGTTGTAAAAGAACAGCTCCTGATTGCCTCCGGCCCACACATGGGTTGCATCCCAGCAATAGACTGTCCAGAGAGTCCCATCAGTGATCGCTTCCTGTAACACCCAGGAGGTTCCGTCAAATTTTACCACCGCTCCTTCGCCTCCTACGGCCCATCCATTGTCGAGTCCCGAAAGGTGAATGGAAAGAAAATAGATAGAAGGATCGCTGAACACTTTTGTCCAGGATGTTCCGTCATAATGAAGAATGGATCCCTGATCGGTGGCAACCCATCCGTTGGTTTCGGATAAAAAGCACATGGCATTGAGATCTTCTTTAAACGGAAAGGTATAGTCGGGGATCCAGGCGGTCCCGTTGAACGACAGCCAGGCCCCTCCGGCGCCGCACATGTATCCGCTACTATTCGAAAACATCTGAACAGCGGCCACATCAGATCCTGTGGGATTGGGATTCAGCTGAATCCATTGTTGTGAAAAAGCGCTCTGTAAAATCAGTGCAAACAACAATCCTGCAACTATTCTTTTCATATATTTTGGTTTTATGTGCCGTGGCGGCACCGGTTCGAATTAAATGTTTTGTTCCTGTTACAGTGTTATCCGGATATGATCAGTTTTCTGTGATAAACACCTGCTTTCGTGCGGATTACCAGGATACAGGTTTGCGGTTTAATTCCGGATAACTGCAGGTGTATTTCGTTGCCTGAAGCGTGCTGTTCTATTATCTTTATTCCATTGATCGAATAGAGCCCGACCGATTCAAGGATTTCATTGCTCCCTGCCCTGATCGTAACCTGATCGCCGGCAGGATTGGGCCCTATTGATATTTTCCCATACGCGGCAGAACTTCCATGGCCGGTTATTGTAGGGTCAAATATGTAATGGACTGAATTAAGGATTCTCCGGTACTTCTTAAGCCCTTTATATTGCTGTACAAGGCCAACCAGGTGGAGGTGACCGAGGTTGTACCCGGCGGGGATGGTGTAGGTAAACGTATAACTGAACTCCTGTCCCGCAGTCACCGTATCGGGAATGATCCCATCGATGCCATAGGATTCTCCCACCATTTCCCGTAAAACATGTTCGTGAATAAAACCGGGGATGGGATCAGGCAGCGAATAGAACGGGGTGTTGATGTAATCGGGGTTTCCTGAGAGGTAATTGTGCTGGGCTTCACCGGCAACGCTGTCTTCGACAATATAAAGGTTCAACCTCCCGTCGCCAAGATAATTCTCCGTAAAAATGGCTTTCACTTCGGCTGTCAACAGGCGTGATGAAAGATTAAACCCGTAATTCAATTGAACATCGCACACGGAAGGCGCATCAATCTGCCGGGCGATCACTTCATCCCAATCGTCGGGTTGAAAGACCTGGGCCCCGAGGATGCTGTCATATACCCTATTTATCAGGGCGGAAGGAGCCGAACTGCCCCACGCTCCGATCATGGCGCTTGCCGAAGGGGATTCGAGGGGATCGCCTGTATGAACGGCTACTACAATAATGGTGTCGCCATACCTGGCAATCATCTCTTCAAGCTCCATCATCCCGATGGGACACCAACCGCACCATTCGCCGGTAAACTCTTCGACAAGAACGGTTCGTGAGGGAGCCTGCCCGGATGCCTCTGGTGACAAGGTCAACCCCATGCATAGCAGGCAAAACAGGAATACAAGGAAAGTTTTTCTGATCATTTCAATTTGATTAAATAGATGCAACCCTGTAAAAGAAAAAATCCGGAAAATTGTACGCGTCAAAATTAACAAAGGTCCCCCGCAGAGGCTTTCTCTATTGTTTCCATTACTTGCTCTATTGTGTAAAATGGGGTTTAATCGAATCCTTAACCCATATATTCGGTTGGGGTCATACCGAATTTTCTTTTAAAGGAAGTGTTGAAATAGGAGATGCTGTTAAAACCAACCTTGTAAGCAATTTCGGAAATGCTGGCCGATCGCTGTTTCAGCATTCGGGCAGCTTTTCGCAACCGGATGTCATTGATGAATTCGCTGGCCGACTGATTGGTCAGCGCCTTCAGTTTTTTGTGCAGTAACGACCTGCTCATGGCCAGTTCCTGGTAAAGATGCTCGATATTGAAATCCTCCCGTGCCATGTTCTCCTCCACAAGCCGGATGGCTTTTGCCAGAAAGGCTTCATCGATGGCATTCGTGGTTACCTCGGCTGGTTTTATATTCAGTTCATCGCTGTATTTCCGTCTGAGTTCGGCCCGCATGGCGATGAGGTTGGCGATTCTCGCCTGTAACTCTTTCATGTTAAAGGGTTTCGCGATGTAATCGTCGGCCCTGGCCTTCAATCCTTCGATCTTGCTTTCAACCGATGATTTTGCGGTGAGCATGATCACGGGAATGTGACAGGAATGCGGATCGAGTCTGATCCTTCGTGTCATTTCGATCCCGTCCATGCGGGGCATCATCACATCGGTAACTACCAGGTCGGGTATGGTTTCGATAGCCATAGCCAGCCCTGCCGCTCCGTCTTCGGCCCGAAGCACATGGTACTGTTCGGCCAGATTCCCCGCAATAAAATTCATCGCATCCGGATTGTCCTCAACTACCAGAATGGTCTCTGCCAAACCGGTCTTATATTTGGAGTTTGGGCGGGGCGGATTGGCTTCCAATGGAGGTTCAGCCATTGAACCTGAACACGGATCCTTCTCCTGGGGCAAGGTTTGCGCAGGGATATCGCCAGGAAGCTTCATGGGCAGTAGAAGGGTGAATTCTGTGCCTTGTGCCAGGCCACTTTTAACTGAAATGTGGCCGTGGTGAATTTCGGTCAGTTCCTTCACAAACGAAAGGCCTATTCCGAATCCATCCTTTTTTCTTCCGTCAGGCCCCTCCGCCTGGTAAAAACGATCGAAAATCCTCTCCAGGTGTTCGTTGGGAATGCCCTCCCCCGAATCCTTCACCATGATGCTTACCCATCCGTCACCATCAGCCACCGATAGCCCTACCGTTATGACGCCACCCTCGCCGGTATATTTCAGTGCATTCGAGATGAGGTTGTTCAGAATTTTCTCCAGGATATCTTTATCGAACGGAAGCCATAAGGCCGGGCCTTCTTCGGCAAACAAAAGGGAGATCTTCTTTTCTGCGGCAAAATGCGAAAACCCATCCACCACGTTTCGGATAAAAGCGTTGATCTCCGCATGTTCGGGATTGAGCATGACCATGCCCCTTTCAAGTTTCGACAAATCAAGCAACTGGTTGATCAGGTTCAGCAACCTTCGGGCATTTCGCAGCATGATGGCATAATACTGTTTCACCCTTTCATCTCCGGCTTGTTCTACCAGGTGCTCCAGCGGACTGATGATGAGCGTAAGCGGTGTTTTTAACTCATGCGATATGTTGGTAAAGAACCTCGATTTAAACTCGTCCAGCTCTTTTAATTGAATGGCCATGGCCTCCAGGTGGTCGCGGTCGAGGAGGATCTTTTCATGCTGTTCCTCTATTTTTCCTTTCTGCAATTCAATCTCCTCGTTTTGCTTCTGGATTTCATGCGTCCGTTCCTTCACAATTTTTTCCAGGTGAATATTCTTTAGTTTTAATCTTCTTGTATTCAATCTTATAGCCATATAAAACAACAACACTCCAAGGACAAGATACAGTAGATACGCCCAAAAAGTCCTGTACCAGGGGGCAAGAATGGTAAAGGTGTACGTTGCCTCGCTGCTTTCAATCCCATAAACATTCTTCGAAACAACCCTGAACACGTAAGAACCTTCACTCAGATTGGTATATTCTTTAACATTATTCGAAGACCATTCCGACCAGGTTTCATCCTGATCATCAACAAGTCCCAGTGAGTAGCGGAACACCGCTTTTTGCGGTTCGATAAAACAACCTGACGAGAAGACAAACCGGAGAGAATTGCCCCGGTATGGAATGTCGGGGATATCGTCATTCCCCTGCGAAAATCCCAAAGACTGACTATTGTGGGGAAATGCTCCGTGGTGATATTTTGTGGTGTCCCTGGTGATGGATGAAACATGGGTGATCAGGCTGGTAAAGGGGGCAGGGGTAAAGGGAACCCGGGGGTTATATTGAATGATCCCGGAATTTCCCGACAATATCCAGGTTGAATCGGGCAATTTGGCGCTATGATATATCGAATGGCCGGAAAGACGCCTGAAAACCGATTCAATAGGGCTAAAACCATTGTTTCCGTTTCGCTTCAGCAAGGCCAGGTAGTTCATCCCGCCAAACCAGAGGTTGCCATCCGGATCGCTGTTGGCAAGGGTGGCTCCTTTTACCGGAAAAAGGTTCATCAGGGAATCATATCCAAACCGGTCGGAATCAGGAAAATACCGGTACAACCCATTTTCGGTCAGAACCCATACATCGGGTCCGGCAGGTACGACACTTAAAACAGATTGATCGGGCAGCCCTTTAAATGTATTGTAATAACTGCAGTTACGAACACTGTCATAACTTTGGTTAAAAGTTACCCTGTAAACTCCGTTCAGGGTCTCGGGGATAACCCATAAATACCCGGATGAGTCTAATTCCATGTAACGCGGAGACTCTTTCAGATCGAGAATTTTCATCGAAGTAAAATCTCTTTTATCGACGATAACGAGTCCGTCATCTACCGTGGCTATCAATTTCTTCTTAGCGCTGGACGGAAAACAGAGGTTATACACATTGCTCTCTCTGAGTATATGATGACGGGTCCCTCCATTCTCAAGGAGTAAAATTCCCGGATTGTGCGCAATATACATCCGGTTGTCATCCGTTTCAATTTCCCACGATTGCCCCAAGGACCCTTCAAGGGTTGTAAACCGTTGAGGCTCCTTAACCTGTTGTTTTTCCTGATAGGGCATCTCATAAACCGCTTCAGTTCCGGCCAGGTATAATCGGTTTCGGTACAACCCTGAGTGCATGATTATTTTACGCTTCAGGCCATAGGATCCTCCATAGTATCTAAAAGGTGAATGGATCTCGATAAAAGATATACCAGAGGTTGAAGTAACCCATAAATTCTGGTCGCGGTCGGTAAAAAGATCGGTGATCCCGCTGCTGATCAGTCCTTCGGGGGTACTTACCGATCCGGTTACCTGACCTCTTCGGTTCACGAACAAAACCCCCGACTGAAACGTACCAATGGCAAATGAATGGTCAAACAACCCAATCCCGCAGGAGATCGTCTCCTGATTGGTTTTGGTCGAAATGACCGGGCCCCATGATTGCACCTTTCCATTCTGCAAAAGGAATATCCCATGACGTTTGGTACCGGCAAGGAGCTTGCCGGAATCCATGGGAAGGATAAAAACCAATCGTTGATTTCTGAAGGAGGATCCACCGGCGACCGGATGCAGGGACCCCTTATTCCACAAATGTAATCCTGACCCGTCGTCGTGGATATATATATTCCCCAAAACGGATGCAATATAGGTAAAACTCTTCCGGGCCTCGAGGATGTTGATCAGCTTGTTGTTTTTAAAAATGAAAACAGATTGTCTGGACATAAAAAACACCAGGTCGTCCATGCAGGCGATCTTCCAGATATCGTTGAACGATTGGCGTGCGGGGGGCAACTGATCATGGAGGGGTTGAAACACGATTGTTCCGGTGGCATCCGTTGCCAGAAACCCGAAGGAATTGATAGACCCGGTATAAATCGTCCCTTTCCGGTTCATTGAAAGCGACCTGACGACACCGTTGTACCGGGAAGGAGCGTGGGTCTGCCAGTTGTTTCCGTCGAAAGTAAGCATGCCGTTGGTGTTGCCGAAGCACATGACACCGCGGAGGTCCTGTAGGACTGTCCAGTTCTGATCGATGGAATGATAATCCTCTGAGGAATAGTTGATGATATGGGGAATACCACAACCAGGTAGCTGCGCCTGAAGAAGGTATTGAATCAGGAAACACAGAACCGGCATGATGATTGACTTGCCCATTGTTCGCATAACAGGAACAAATATCAGGAAATTGTTTTATTTTTAAACAACTCTGCGAGTTGGCACCGGAAGAAAAGCTAAATCACCTTCATCGAAGAACAAGACCCTACCCATACTTTCACCTTCGACGAGAGGGTGGGGGTGAATGCCACCTGCCGGCTTTTCGATTTCGTTCCGGGCGCCGCATACCATTATTCCAACACAGGGTATTCCATCCTCGGCAAAATCATCGAACGGGCCTCCGGGACAGGTGGTCGTGGCCATTGCCAGATCGGGTTTAAACCTACAGAAACTTCTTAATCTCTGCAGCGTGCTCTTTTTCTTCGTCGATGATTTGTTGCACCAGCGGCTTTGAATTGCTGCGCGTGTATTTTAACAGTTCGGTATAAAAGTCAACACTGTCATTTTCGAATTTCCAGGCTATTTCAAGCCCCTCTTTTGGCGTTTTTAAACTGCTTGCGAGCAGGGAACCGGAACCGGGTTTCCCAAAAATATGCGAATCGGCCAGGTGACTGATATAATCCGAAGCATCCGTAGCCGTAAAATCAAAACTCTCGTCGGTGAATTTTTCGGACAATTTTTGAAAAACCGCAATATGTCCTACCTCCTTTTCTGCCAAATCGAGAAACAGCCCTTTGATGTCGGTGTATTCTTTAAACACACCGGCTGCTTCCGTATAAAACGCATTGCCATTTTCTTCAATCTTCACGGCAATTTCAATAATTTCGTGTCCGGAAAAATACATATTGGATCTTTTTTAACAAACAAATGTACGCAAATTTAGGTTATATTGCATCTTACAAAAAATGCAACGTATTTTTATTCCAGATGCAGTTATGCCGGGAGCAACAAAAGCTCAATACTTGCAAACCTGTTCCGAACCGGTATAACATGGTTAAACCTTGCCCATGGGGGGTATAAAAATTAACTTCCCTCCTGGCCAGGGGATCGACCTGTAAAAAAGAAATGACAGATTCGGATCCACCTGTTGATGTCTATTCATTACCTTTGGTTAAAACTTAAATTAGAGCAACATGAAAAAATGTTTATTGATTACCATGGCACTGGCACTGGTGTCATTGATTAACGCACAGGCCCAGGGCACAACAGGCAGCAAGCAAACCGGCATCGATGCTGCGGATTGCAACGGGACCATCGAATACGACGGGCGCTCTTACCGAACGGTTTTAATCGGGACACAGTGTTGGATGAAAGACAATCTGAACATCGGGAAATGGACCGACCAGGGCCAACTTCAAAAACAAACCAACAACGGGGTTATTGAAAAATATTGTTACGGCAATGATTTTACAAACTGCGATCAATGGGGAGGCTTATACCAGTGGGATGAAATGATGCAATACGTGCAAACCGCCAATGCCCAGGGAATTTGTCCCACGGGATGGCATATCCCATCGAGCCAGGACTGGAAAACCCTGATCCGTTATCTGGGGGGGGAATCGTTGGCCGGGGGCAAGATAAAATATACCGGAAGCAATGGCTGGGCAACCCCCAACGTAGGGGCCGACAACAGCAGCGGTTTTACGGCATTGCCGGGTGGGTACTTCGATTATATGGCCCAGCGGTGGCATAACCAATACAGCAACGGATATTTCTGGTCGTCGGAAACCATTACCAAAAGCACGGCAGTTGCCATGATGGTGAGCAGTGACCGGGGCGACCTGGACCTCTATGAAGAATTCATGCCAAGCGCCCTCTCGGTAAGGTGTATCCGGAACGAATAACCGGAAACGGCAAATTTCTTATCTTCGCGGCCCTAAACAACATTGCTATGTCCACCAACGAAGATTTATTCAGGAAAATTATATCTCATTCCAGGGAATATGGTTTTGTTTTCCCTTCCAGCGAAATTTATGATGGCCTGAGTGCCGTTTACGATTACGGCCCCTTTGGCGTTGAATTAAAAAACAATATCCGGGAATATTGGTGGCAATCGATGACCCGTTATCACGAAAATATTGTTGGCCTCGATGCGGCTATTTTTATGCACCCCACAGTCTGGAAAGCCTCCGGACATGTAGATGCCTTCAGCGACCCGATGATCGACAACAAGGATTCAAAAAAACGGTATAGGGCCGACGTGCTCATTGAAGACCATCTCCAGAAAATTGAAGACAAAATCATCAAAGAGGTGGACAAGGCACGGGGCAGGTTTGGCGAATCGTTCAACGAAACCATGTACCGTGAAACAAACCCACGGGTTAAGGAATACCAGGACAAGATCGATGCCGTTAAAAAAAGGTTTTACCCGGCGCTCGACCGCAACGACCTTGCCGATGTGCGATTGCTGATCGAAGAACTTGGCATTGTTTGTCCCATTTCAGGAACAAAAAACTGGACCGAAGTCAGGCAGTTTAACCTTATGTTTTCAACCCAGATGGGATCGGTAAACGACGATGCTTCGGCAATCTACCTCCGTCCCGAAACCGCCCAGGGGATTTTTGTCAATTTCCTCAATGTCCAAAAATCGGCCCGGATGAAAATCCCTTTTGGCATTGCACAAACAGGAAAAGCTTTCCGCAATGAAATCGTGGCGCGACAGTTTCTTTTCCGGATGCGTGAATTTGAACAGATGGAGATGCAGTACTTCGTAAAACCGGGAGAAGAACTTAAATGGTACGAATTCTGGAAGGCAGAACGGATGAAATGGCACCTTTCCCTTGGCCTCCCGGCATCGAAGTACCGCTTTCACGACCACGATAAACTGGCCCATTATGCCAATGCTGCCGCCGATATTGAATTTGAATTTCCCATCGGGTTTAAAGAACTTGAAGGCATCCACAGCCGGACCGATTTCGACCTGGGGGCCCATCAAACTTTTTCGGGCCGCAAAATTCAATATTTCGATACCGAGTCGAACGAAAGTTATATCCCTTACGTGGTCGAAACATCCATTGGGCTCGACCGGACCTTCCTTGCTGTCCTTAGCCATGCATACCGCGAAGAAAAACTGGACGATGGCAGTGAACGGGTCGTCCTTGGGATCCCGGCCAAACTGGCCCCCATCAAGTTGGCCATCCTCCCTTTGATAAAAAAAGACGGGTTGCCCGAAAAAGCACGGGAAATTATGGATGTGGCAAAATATAATTTCCGCTGCTTTTATGAAGAAAAAGATACCATCGGCCGCCGTTACCGCAGGATGGATGCCATTGGCACCCCATATTGTATCACCATCGACCATCAGACGTTACAGGACAACACCGTAACAATCCGCGACCGCGACACCATGCTCCAGGAACGGATCTCCGTATCGGAAATTCAGGCCGTGGTCAATGAAAAAGTAAAAGGATAAACAGAAAAAATTCATAAAGCGTTGATTTTGGACCCCGGACTGTTTTGAACATCCTGGCTATTACCGGAAGTAACAACTATGAAACCGACTTCATCGAAAACTTCATTGCCCGTAAAAATCCTGCAAATTGTTTTTATCCCGCCAGGCATCTTTTTCACCCTGATGGTCATCCTGGCATTCACTACCGTCCCTTTCTGGATATGGTATGGCCTCGGTACCAAAAAGGCCGGTATCCACCGTCCGCCCGATTATATTGTTCTGATGGGAGGAGGCGGTATGCCCAGCAAATCGGCGCTTATCCGCTGCTGGTTCACCGCTAAAGCAGCCAACCACTTTACCCGCTCAAAAGTCATCATTGCCCTTCCCGGCGACACGACCGACAGCCTTGGCCCCATACAATTGATGAAAAAAGAGCTGATGCTCCGTGGCGTTGCACCCGGACGGATATCTTTCGAAAATTCGGGGACAAATACCCGGTCCCAGGCACTGAATGTGTTTAAACGGATATCAAAAGCGGATCGTCCCATAATACACCCGGGAGCCGGTAAAAAAAATCAAACCATCCATCAACCGCCCGCAATACTGATAACGACCTCCCCCGAACACCTCTACCGTTCCGTGCTTGCTTTTCAAAAAGCGGGTTTTTTGAAAACAGATGGCATCCCTGCTTTTGAAGAAGATATTGAAGGGGACCTCTCCTTTAATACTAAAAAATTGGGCGGAAAAAAATATCTTCCCGATGTGGGTGAAAGCATTACGCTACGCTATCGGTTCTGGACGCAACTGCAATATGAAATACTGATCCTCCGGGAATGGCTGGCCCTGGGATATTACAGGCTCGCAGGCTGGATCTGATGTTTATAGCGCGAAATATTTCCCGAGTTGACCAGCATATTGGTAAGCAGGTTTTTCTCTTTTTTTGTTTTCTTCAACATATAATAAAAAATGTTGATAAGGGACTCGCTCCTCGTATTTTCAGAAGAAAGAATGTTGTAAAGTTTTATCAGGCAATCGTCAAAATGCAGCTCAACATGGATGATTTCTTCCATGGTCAGATCAGCCCTGGTATTGATGTTTTTAAAACATGCAGAAATCTGATCTGATAATTGATCGCATGGGAATTCTAACCAGGAATTCATCGCCCGCGCAACCACCCTGTGTTTCTCAAGATATTGTTCGCGAAATTTCTCGTGTCGGTATAAATCAAGAAGTAACAATTTGATTTGATGGTCTTCCGCCTTTTTGTACATTTCATAATACAAGGCGCCTACCTGTTGGTGATAGGATTGAATTTTGTTAATTATGTCACATTTTTTCTGATACATCGCTTTGCTCCTTTTTACTTTATCTGTTCCTGTTGTTTGAACCCACAACCAATATGAATGTAAACACAAAGGTAAACATCTTATATGGTTGTTTACAAGTAAATTAGGAGTATGTAGTCATGAAAAACCTTGAGATTTGTCAATAATTTTTTAGCGGAAAGATGTTTTTATGACCGCAGGGCAATCATCCGGTTTGATTGATAATTTTTAACCGTTCCAGGTTTTTGATCCTGATCTTTTTCCCTTGAATTTCAATTATATTTTCATCGTGAAATTCCGATAAAATCCTGACCACACTTTCCATCGACATGCCCGACAATTCGGCTAAGTCTTTTCTGCTCAGATAGGGAAACGGGTCATTGCCCTTAAATTCGTCGCTGTTCAGATACAACAGTGTATTGGCAAGTTTACCATTCAACTGGCGAATTCCCAGATTTAAGCATTTGGTTAGCATCATGTTGTAATTTTGGCAATACCAATGCGAAAGGTCACGCGAAAAATCACAGCATTCGGTTATTACTTTTTTAATCCCTTCGCGGTCGATGGAACAGGCCCGGGTTGGTTTTAACGCTGCGGCCGAAAAATAATGGACATCATCCCCATATAAAGAGGTTAATCCCAGAAAATCGTTCGATTGAAGGAGTTTGATAATGATGTTTTTATCAGGGCCTTCAATATAAACTTTAACCAAACCATCCAGCAGGTACAATATATTGGTGACCGGGCTCCCTTCTTTGATGATGGTTTCCCCTTTGTTGTAAGTTATATGATGCTTTTGTGATTTGAAAAACTCCTCTCCTTTTTTTATTTTCCTGATAAAACAGCTCCTCCTGTCGGGGCACTCCATACAATTTGTTTTTATCAGGTACCGGTCCATATCAAAAAGGATATTTACAAAAATAAGCCTTTGTTTCTTTTTTTATATAAAATTATTGGTTTTCATGAAAGAAAAGTCCAACCGCCCGGTAAGACCAGAGAGGGTCCATCATCACAATTACAGTATCAAACCAGGAGAAACAACAGAGGATCTCCGTCTGGACTTGTCCGGCAATTGGAAATGGGTTACGGTATCTCCTGGCTCCCTTTGGTGTTATAAACATTCATGGTCCGTTCAATACCGGAAAGGACAAAACTTTTGACCAGGTCAACGGTAATTTCGATACGTGGAAGTAAAACTTTTTCCTCATCGGAGATCCAACGGCCAAGCACATAGTCTA
>Ga0247841_10006361_pt1 | contig 18302 bp, 13 predicted proteins | sample LaCruzMarch2015__2_FD_192410 | JGI IMG/M metagenome (GOLD analysis project Ga0247841, IMG submission 192410) | Freshwater microbial communities from meromictic Lake La Cruz, Castile-La Mancha, Spain - LaCruzMarch2015_18m | ecosystem: Environmental > Aquatic > Freshwater > Lake | place: Spain... | reverse complement strand
TTATTATCCTTTTTGCTCTTTTTAAGAATTATAATGCAAGTCGCAATGGTAGTGCCGAAAAATAAGTCGGGTGGCAATTGAATAACAGTATCAATATAATTATTATCAATTAGATATTTTCTAATTTTTTGTTCTGCTCCACCACGATAAAGAACACCTGGAAATTCGACGATAGCTGCCGTTCCACTCGTAGACAACCACGAGAGCATATGCATAGTAAAAGCTAAATCAGCCTTACTTTTCGGTGCCAATACCCCAGCGGGAGAAAAACGAGGATCATTTATAAGGAGTGAATTACTATCGCCCTCCCAATTAATGGAATATGGGGGATTAGAAACAATGGCGTCAAATGGTTCTTCATCCCAATGTTTTGGGTCAATTAGGGTATCACCAAGAGCGATATCAAAATTATTATAATTTATATCGTGCAAGAACATATTAATACGACAGAGATTGTAGGTTGTTAGATTAATTTCTTGTCCGTAAAAACCTTGTCGAACATTTTCTTTGCCGAGAACCTTGGCAAATTTAAGAAGTAATGACCCCGAACCGCAAGCTGGGTCATAAACTTTATTCACTTCTTTTTTGCCGACTGTTGTAATTTCTGCTAGAAGTTCGCTAACTTCTTGCGGAGTATAAAATTCGCCACCAGATTTTCCAGCGTTTGAGGCATACATTGTCATTAAGAATTCATATGCGTCGCCAAAAGCATCTATAGTATTGTCCGAGTAGTTGCCAAGACGCAGGTCGCCAATTGCTTCTAAGAGCTTCGTAAGTCTTTGATTCCTTTTTTCTACCGTACCGCCTATTTTATTGGAATTGACATCAAGGTCGTCAAATAAGCCTTTAAGGTCATCTTCGCTGTTTGCACCTTTTGCTGAATTTTCAATATTGCGAAAAACGGCAGTAAGAGTTTCGTTTAGATTGGCGTCGTTTCGAGCATTCTTGCGAACATTGATAAAAAGTTCGCTTGGCAAAATGTAGAAGCCTTTTTCTTTGACGGTATCGGCTCGGCCAAATTCAGCCTCTTTGTTAGAAAGCGAAGCATAATTAAAATCTTTTCTGCCAGCACGTCGTTCATCGGCGTTGATATAATTAGATAAATTTTCACTAATAAAACGGTAAAAGAGCATCCCTAATACATATTGTTTAAAGTCCCAACCGTCCACACTACCACGTAAATCATTAGCGATTTGCCAAATGGCACGATGCAATTCGGAGCGTTCTTGCTCTTTGGTCATATTTAGATTCAATTCTTTGCTGGCCATATTTTAGACTTTATTTTTTATTTATATATATTTTATCTTTTCTTCATAATCCCATAAATTTCCCTGAAAGTCAAAAAAACTGGCTTCTAAGATTAGCTGAAAAAGAGACATAAAATATACCCTTAATTGCCTATACAAAAAAAGGAGCCAACTCCGTTAGGGATCAGCTCCTGAATTTGTTAAGCCTGGAGCTCAACCTGTTTCTCGTAGAAAAGGTAAATCGTCTTAGGACGCTTTTCTATCACCGCTCCAGTCTTCTTATCTTTCTTCTCGATAAAAATGAAAGACCTAATGGCCGTTTCGCCCTTACGAACGACATAGCCGTTTTTGAGCCAGCCTTTAAAGGTGAAGCAATTCTCAAACGGATTATAACGTTTAGCTTCATCTTCGCCCCAACGCTGAGCGATTTGTTTTCTGACAAGATCGGAAGTGTGTTCCGAACCTGTCCAATTTGATTTGACTTCAATAGTCATAAATTTAAATTGGCGACTGATTATTAGATAGCCTTGATAACGTCGCCTTAGATTATCTATCGGCTGAGATAAGAGACAGCGTCTGATGGCTTGCGACAGTCAAAGTGGAGGCCAGAGGCACTACCTTGAGAGGCGATAAGCTGACGCTAAAATGAGAAGCCACAGATAGACAATCCGCCTCTGTTTTTTCTCCCTAAAAATTAGCCAAAATATTACTCAAATCTACAGGTGAATCTAACCTGTAGTTTCCTGTAGAGCGGTTTATTAGAATTAAAACAGTCATTTTAAAAATAAACGTAAATATGCACGTGCATTTACGTTTATCCCGATACTTTAAAATATAAGGGCTTTTTAATCACTAATTCCCATAAACTCACCCCGTAAATTTTGTGAACTCCAATTTGTTATTCTAGAAATATAAAAATTTATTGGCCTTTCCTTAAAAACCTTAGACCAAATCTTTAGCTAAACTTTGTCTAAAACCGTTTGTTTAATATTAAAGAGATAATGACTAAATCTTGGGGGCATTTCTTAGGTAGAAGTTTCTCTAATCACCGACTGTTAACCTTAAATAAATTAGGGCTGATTTCTTTGACCGTTCTTTCAGTCGAAGATAGTCAAAAACCATTTTAGTAAGATTAGATAAATAAATACAGATTTCTTTGACCAAATGTTTGCCCAAACTTTCTCAAATCCTGTTCTGTTAACATTAAATAAATTAGGGCTGACTTATTCCCGTAAATCTACCCCAGAACTTTCGGGAATCCTGATTTACTACTTTGGAAAAGTTAGACCTTACGCTTAGCTAAGTATGGTCTAATCACGATTCGTTAGATTAATAGTATTATGACCAGCCGAATATTTGTTTTTTTCTTTTTTTCGGCGGATCCCCGTGGGGGAGCCGAAAAAAGAAAAACAATATCGGCTGGTAAATGACATTTAAGACACGATGTGAGGCCCGGCCCCCTCTATATAATTAACTTGACTATACGCACACACCGGGCCGTCGTCACGAACATTAAACAAAATATACCCCATATTAACTTGACTATAAGCACACATCACAAGATTCTAATAATTAATTAAAAAATATGAAATCAATTGAGAGACGTTTTAAAAAGATAAACGACCTTAACCCCAACTGGAGTTCTGGCACTTGTTTTGCTATAGCGATAATGAGTCAAAACTTTAGTCGCCAAACCATCCTCTGGGGATTCAATAAATTAGTCGAAAAAGATGATTATAATAAAAAGGACAAAAAAGACATCACGGCTTTCTTCTTGACCCTGTCAAAAATAGCTGAGGAGATACCAAAATCGACCCAAATAGGTAATTTAAAAGACGATTTTATCCGAGATGAGGAATATGACCTGGAGGAAAATCGGTCGCCCTAGAGAGGCAAAAAGGTCTAAAATCGACATCGCTCGAATTCAGTAATTTAGCCACGACTGAAACACTCAAAATTTAACCTTTGATTAAAACATATCGTTTTCCATTGATATGTTAACAATAGACGCTCTGAAAAAATTGCTTGGCTCTCACGCCGCCAAGTATTCCGAAGAAGAGCTACTTACCGCTAGACGTGATATGTATCAGTTCGCTTATTTCGCTTATGATTTCTACTACAACAACAAAAAGCCAAATAAAAATGATTAATGTTGTAAAAATCAAAAAATATGCTAATATTCAAAGTGGACACAACCAAATATAAAGAACACAACCACTTCAAATCATAAAGACGAGATAAGTCGTTTTGATACAAAGGGAGCAGTGGCTGTTTCAATCGTGTTTTTTATACGGTTGTGTCCAACAGTCCACTGCTCTCTTTTTATTTATTAATCTTAACCCTATGCAAAAAGGAATTATCTATTATCGGGTCTCAACCGAAGATCAAGCCCAAAATGGCGTTAGCCTTGAGCAACAAAAAAAGGCCTGCCAGGAATACGCCCTCAATCACGATATAGAAATTATTAAGCTGTTCCACGATGACGGGGTATCTGCCAAAACTGTAAACAGAAAAGGCCTGCAAGATTTGCTCGCCTACTGTGCGAAGAATTATAAAAATTTAGATTCGGTTATCGTTTATAAAATTGATAGGCTCTCTCGCAACGTAAAAGATTACGCTACTATTTTAATGGCCTTAGAAGAATTGAAAATTAAATTTATCTCGGCAACTGAAACAGTCGATAAAACGCCAAGCGGAAAACTAATCGGCACTATAATGGCCTCGTTCGCACAATTTGATAATGACGTTCGGAGCGAAAGAGTATCGTCTTGTATGCTTGAGAAAATTAAACAAGGCATTTGGTGCTATAAAGCTCCTCTCGGCTATTTAAACAAGCGTGATGAACAAAATAGAGCCATTATAACGCTAGACAAAGAACGAGCTGAAATTATTAAAATGGCTTTTAACAAATTTTCGACAGGCGTCTACCAAATGGAGGAGTTAAGAAAAATGATGATTAAAGCTGGATTCAAATCTTGGAAAAATAAAGAGCTAAGCAGTCAAACTATATTTAAAATTTTAACTAATAAATTCTATTTAGGAATAATGACCATTAAAGACCAAGAATATTTAGGAGGCCACGAAGTATTTATCGATGAGCAAACTTTTTATAAATGCCAGAAATATATTAAGACTGGAAACAAAGGCGATAATATTTCGGCTAGTCGGGCTAACGAAACTTTTCCGCTCCGCCATTTTATTTTATGTCCGCACTGCGAAAGACCGCTAACCGCTTGTATGTCTAAGAGTAAGGGCGGAAAGCTTTATCCGTTCTATCGTTGTTATAATAAAGTATGTCACGGCCTAAACTCCATCTCTAAAGATAAACTGGAATATGAATTCCGTGATTATCTTAGAGAAATAACGCCTAGCACGGAGTGGTTGGTTTGCTTCAAAAGAATTTTATTAGACGTGTTTAAAGAAAAAACTGGCAAGTTAAAAAATAACTTGAAGTCTGTTCAGGAAAAACTGCTTAAACTCCAGGCTGAAAAAACCAAACTAATTGAAATGAAGAAAAAAGATTTATTGGATGACGAAGATTTCAAAACTGAAATGGAAAAAGTAAAACAAGAAATGAGCGAAAATCAGGCTATCGCCTGCGATCAGCCGACTAACAAGAAAAATATCTTCAAAGAAGCAGACAAAGTTTTCAAAGTCATCTCTAGTCTTGCAGTCACTTACCGAGACGCAAATTATCAGAATAAGTTGAAATTACAGAGTTTGATTTTTATAAAAAAACCAACTTTTGATTTTACAAAAAATCAAACCCCTAATCTTTCGCTAATTTTACAAACAAAAAGAGAACTAGCAAGTGCTAGTTCCCCGATGGTAGTCCCTAGGGGAATCGAACCCCTGTTAACAGGATGAAAACCTGACGTCCTAACCACTAGACGAAGGGACCAAATTTTTTAAAATAAAAATCTAGCGACTTAGATTTAATACTATTCTATATATAAATAGTGTTTCTGTCAATATTAATTATTTAGTGCTATAATTCAAAAAAAGATGATAAATATCATAAAAATGAAAAAAAGAAAAACAATTGGCCTCGCTCTAGGATCGGGTGCTTTTCGTGGATTTGCTCATATTGGGGTCATTAAATCATTTGAAAAAAATAATATCCCCATTGATTATTTAAGTGGTGCTAGCATTGGTTCGTGGGTGGCGGCATACTATGCTATTTTTAAAGACGTTAATAAATTAGAAAAAGACTTGATTGATAATCCTAAAGAAAATTTACCGATGTTGTTTGATCTTAGCTGGACGGGCGGATTTATTGGTGGACAAAAATTTATGGCATTTTTAGAAAAAAATTTACATCATCATAATTTTTCCAATCTTGAGATTCCTTTGAAAATAGTAGCGACAGACTTAGTAAGTGGCCAAGCTTATGTATTTGAAAAGGGAGATGTAGCGAAAGCCGTACGAGCAAGCACGTCCGTACCACTCGTTTTTAGACCAGTTAAGTACAAAGATAAACTATTAGTCGATGGCGGTCTCAGTGATCCTGTGCCCGGACATTTATTGAGAAAAATGGGGGCCGATATCGTAGTCGGAGTAAATCTATATAATAAGAATGAGTTTATTGGAAAAAATTTTACAATGCCAAATGTTATTTTGCGAAGCACTCGTATAGTTATGCATAATTTAGCCAAAGTAGCTATAAAAAACCTGGATGTTGTCATTGAACCTGATACCTCTAAATATATACAGGAAAGTAATTTATCAAAATATTTTACAAAAGAAATTGCCGAGGCGATGATTAAGATTGGCGAAAAAGCAACCGATAAAATTATTCCTCAAATTAAAGCTTTGCTAAAATAAAATGAAATATCGATTATATACAACTTCACAGAAAGCTTGGGATGGAATGTTCCAAGCCATGACGCTCGCGCAGAAGTCAATTTACTTAGAAATGTATATTTTTTTGGATGATACTCAAACTACTCATAATTTTTTAGGTTTACTTAAGGAAAAGGCGCGGGCCGGGCTCGAGGTAGTCATTATCGCCGATTCATATGGCAGTGCATCGCTCCGTGGCACACCAGTCAATGAATTAAAAGCGGCCGGGGTGGAATTTATTTTTTTTAGCCATTGGTTGCGCCGCACACATCGTAAAATGCTGATTATCGATAACAAAATAGCCTTTATTGGCGGCGTAAATATTAAAGAAAAAATTAGACATTGGCACGACCTTCAAATCAGAATAGATGGGAAAACTATTATGCCCATGTTGAAATCATTCGCTTATGCTTATGAAATAATGGGCGGAAAGAAAGAGTCAGTTTTGAAATATAGCCGTCTGCCCTTAGTAAAGAAAATAAAATCATGGATTGCCGACACCATTGTGGGAACGAGCAAAGTTTATAATTTGAATAATTACTATAAGGAGCGAATTGGCGCAGCTAAAACTTCCATCAAGATTGTTACTCCTTATCTCCTGCCTCCGCGCTGGCTTCTGGCGATCTTAGATGACGCTTGTCGTCGCGGAGTTAATGTCGAAATTATAATTCCCAATGATACAGATATTAAGCCTCTTAACAAGATAAACTATCTGAATGCTTGTCGTATGTCATCATATGGCGTTAAATTTTATTTAATGCCATCTATGAATCACGCCAAAATAATGCTAATTGATGACGAAGAGGGATTAATCGGTTCGCAGAATATGGATATTCTTTCTTTCAACTTGAACATGGAGGCGGGCGTGTTTTTTCGACAGAAAAAATTAGTCAGCGACTTGAATAATATTTTTATCCACTGGCGAAACGAGTCTATTTTTTTTACAGCTTCAGGAAAAAAAATTAAGTTTATCGATAAAATATTAATCTCAGTTTTTAAATTATTTTATCCAATTTTTTAGTCAAAATAATATAGCACGAATTTTTCCAAGACCAGGTTCTCCTGGTCTTGTCTTTTTTGGTATATTCCGCTATAATAAACCTGATTAATTTTTTATTTTTAATTCTCATGAGCCATAATTTTATTAAGATTAAAGGAGCAAGAACTAATAATTTAAAGAATATTGACCTAGAAATACCGCGTGACAAATTAGTAGTTATAACTGGATTATCTGGTTCGGGAAAATCATCATTAGCCTTTGATACTATTTATGCCGAGGGGCAACGCCGTTATGTTGAATCGTTATCTTCATATGCACGTCAATTTGTCGGGCTTATGGACAAACCAGACGTTGATTTAATTGAGGGACTGTCACCTGCTATTTCTATTGATCAAAGAACTGTTGGACATAATCCACGATCAACCGTTGGCACGATTACGGAAATTTTTGATTACTTGCGTTTATTATATTCGAAATGCGGACAGCCATATTGCCCGAACTGTAATCTTAAATTAAAAAAAGCGTCAGAAGAAAAAAAAATCGCCAAAAATGTTCGTGGTCGCGAAATTAAATCAACTAAACTAGAAAGATTTTTTTATTGTTCAGAGTGTGATTTTCGACGGCCAGAACTTGAGCCACGGGATTTTTCTTTTAACTCTGGTCACGGCGCCTGCGCTATTTGTGGTGGTCTAGGCACAAAGGCGGAGGTTGATCAAGAACTAGTCTTTAATTCAAATTTAAGTATTTTAGAAGGGGCAATTAAGCCTTTATCGCATGCCAATTTGAATGGTAATGGTTTATTTTTAGAATTAAATGAGCTAGCAACGCGACACAATTTTAGTCTACGACCCGCCATCAAGGATCTTCGTCCTGAAGAGAAAAAACTAATTCTTAAAGGCGATAATCAATTTGGGGGACTTTTAAAAAATTTAGAGGAAAAATATAATGAAACCAAATCAAATTTCGTTAAACAGGAAATCGAAAAGGTTATGCGTATTTCTCTTTGTCCGGCTTGCCATGGCGCTCGCCTAAAACCGGAAATTTTAGCTATTCGGATTGGTAACCTTTCTATTTTTGAAATTACCAACAAAAGCATAAAAGAGCTTGGTGAGTTACTAAATAATTGGTTTAAGGGAGGACTAGCCTTAAATGGGCAAACAAAAATTGTTGAACCGATTGTGAAAGAGATGATCAAGAATTTGGAGTTGCTGTCTAACGTCGGGCTTGATTATTTAACTTTAAGCCGCTCAGCAGCTACTTTATCGGGCGGAGAAGCCCAAAGAATTAGATTGGCTTCGCAGGTGGGGTCAACATTAAGTGGCGTTTTGTATGTTCTTGATGAGCCCTCTATTGGTTTGCACCAAAGGGATAATGATAAATTAATTACCACTCTAAAAAATTTACGGGATAACGGGAATACAGTTATTGTGGTTGAACACGACGCCTCAACTATGCTTGCTTCCGATTGGCTTATTGATATTGGGCCGGGAGCGGGAGAATGTGGGGGGCAGGTTTTGTTTACTGGCAACCCAGAAGATATAAAAAATTGTGAGGCATCTTTAACTGGAGCCTACTTAGCTGGTCGTAAGGAAATTAAGGTCCCTAAACAATTTCGTAAGGGTAACGGCAAGGCTATTCAAATTATGGGCGCTACTGAGCATAATCTAAAAAATATTGACGTAAAAATTCCTTTAGGGAAATTAGTGGCTATTACTGGTGTTTCTGGTTCCGGTAAATCAACTCTTATGAGTGATATTTTGGCGAATGCTTTAACGCGAAAATTTTATCGTGCTAAAGTTGAACCAGGCGCCCATCAAGAAATTTTAGGTTTAGAGTTTATTGATAAAGTAATTGATATTGATCAATCGCCGATAGGGCGTACGCCTCGTTCAAACCCCGCTACTTATACAGGTCTTTTTACTTATATCCGTGATTTATTTTCTGAGTTACCAGAAGCACGCGTCAAAGGTTTAAGTGCCGGACATTTTTCTTTTAATGTTCCCGGAGGTCGTTGTGAAAATTGTGCCGGTGATGGCGTAATCAAAATTGAAATGCAGTTTCTTTCTGATGTGTACTTAACCTGTGATGTCTGTGGCGGAAAAAAGTTTAAACCAAAAATTTTAGAAGTTCTCTATCAAGGAAAGAATATATTCGAGATATTAGATATGACAGTCGCGGAGGCAGGAGATTTTTTTAAGAACCATAGTGCGATCAGCCAAAAATTAAAAACTTTAGACGAAGTTGGTCTTGGCTATATTAAGTTAGGTCAGAGTGCAACTACATTTTCTGGCGGTGAAGCACAAAGAATAAAATTAGCGACCGAATTGTCCCGCCGAGCAACGGGAAAAACACTCTATATTCTTGATGAGCCGACAACAGGCCTCCATTTTGCCGATATTGACCGCCTTCTTAAAGTTTTAAATATGTTAGTCGATCAGGGCAATACAGTATTAATTATTGAACACAATCTGGATGTTATAAAATCAGTTGACTGGGTTATTGATCTGGGTCCAGATGGCGGTGAAGCGGGTGGACATATCGTAGCCTCGGGCACGCCGCCGGAAGTGGCTCAAATTAGTAAGAGCTTTACAGGGCAATATTTAAAAAAAATAATTTAGTAAAAAAAATCCCCTGGAGTGCCAGGGGATTTTTATAACTCTGCCAGAATTTTTAACTCTAAATAATTATTATCTGTGTTTAGGATAGCGAAGCTGGCGGGGTTGAAAATGCCCCCTAGAGTGCCGGGATTAGCGATTATTAGGGACCCTTTTTTTTCTAACCATGGTTTATGGCTGTGGCCATAAAAAATAAAAGCAAGTTGAAGAGGAGAAATTTCTTCAATTTTTTTTATTTTTTCACTCTCATGACAAAAACCGATATTAACACCATTTATCTCATTAATACCAATCTCACCATAAAAATTTATATTTTTAAATTTTGTGAGTTCGGCTTCTTTATAAATTTCGGCATTACCAAGAACTACAAAAATATCGCCCAAAAAATTTTGAGCGAGAGAAGAGACTGTCTCTAGATTTGTGATATCGCCGCAACAGATTAGACTCTTAACATTTTTTTGGCGGCACCAGTCTAAACACTTTTTTAAATTTATCAGATTATCATGGATATCAGAGATAATTGCTAGAAGCATAGTTTATTTTTTTCCTCTTAATTTTATTTCGTAAGTCATTTGCTCTAGTTTACGCAAATGTCCACGCGATTGATCATATTTTGTTCGCAAATATCCCGTCATGTCAAAATCAATCAGTTGCCCCATAATATCTTCAGCTAGTTTTTTAATTTTTGCGACTTCGTTAAACTTTCCAGCTGCTGCTTGGTTTGTTGCATAACGAACAAGTTCGCCAATCATATCACAAATACCGCCTAAATATGACTCATAATCAAGATGTAAATTTTCAACCGCTTCGAGCGGTTTATTTTTTATTACTAAAAATAAAGTTTTTCCTTCGAGATACTCCTCGGCCGCTGCTTTATAAGCGCCTTCCCGGTGAAGCCTCTCATAACCAAAACGAGTTTCTAAATTTTTCAAAGCATTCTCAATTCCTATTATTTTTTCTGTGGCAATCTTAAAATCCTGTCTTTGAATCGCAAAAATAGTTTTTTTTGCTTCAAATAAAATATTATTAGAGGCGCTTATTATTTGGCGACGCTCTGATTCATTGGCGCTATAATCCTTTTTTAATTCTTCAAGAAATTTGGCATTAATCATAAAAATATATTAAATTACTCTAAACACTTCATCAATACTAGTTTCTCCCGCCAGAGCTTTTAGAATCCCGTCTTGGATCATGGTTATTGTGCCGTTTTTTATGGCTAGTTGCTCTATATCAAAGTCAGTAACATTGTCGCTTTGAATTAACTTTTGTATCTCAGGCGTCATGGTAATAGTTTCATATAAACCCAAACGTCCTTTGTAGCCTATTTGACCACATTTTTCACAACCCACAGCTTTGTAAAATATTGTTTTTTCAGGAATGATAACGCTGGGATTATTTATTTGGTTTAAAATTTCTTGAACATGTTTTTGGTCATCCGGAATTAATTCGACTACTGTTTTGCAAAATGGGCAAAGACGTCTCACTAAACGTTGACCGATTGTGAATTCAATTGCATTGGCAAGTGTTTGGCGGTCAAGGCCAAGACCCGCAAAACGGGAAATCGCGCCAGCGGCACTATTGGCATGAATGGTCGATAAAACTAAATGACCAGTCAGTGAAGCTTCCATGGCGATTTTAGCTGTTTCCGTATCACGAATTTCTCCGATCATCATGATATTTGGATTTTGACGTAAGAGAGAGCGCATCGCTGAAGCAAAAGTATAACCGCGGCTCTCATCGATTTGAGTTTGCATAACACCTGGTAATTGGTATTCAATCGGGTCTTCGACTGTAATTATTTTTACATCGGGCTTATTTAATTTATTAAGGATGCTATAGAGAGTAGTTGTTTTGCCGCTACCAGTCGGTCCGGTAGTTATGATAATACCTCGAGTTTTTTTCATCGCTTTTTGTAAAGAGTCAAAGGCGACCGAAGTGATGCCTAATTTATCCATTTCTAAATTAACAGCGTTAGTAGCGAGTAGGCGGATGACAATAGTTTCGCCATAACCGCCAGCTATAATTGATAAACGGCAATCGAATTTATGGTCAGGTAAATAGACACTGAAACGACCATCAAAAGTTGCACGTTTAACGTTCGTCGCCGCACCAGCTAAAATTTTTATCTCAGATAGTATTGGCAGATAACTTGTTTTTGGTAATTTTAAAATATCATGTAAAACGCCATCAATACGAAACCGGATGCTAACATCAAGTTCTGTTGGTTCAATATGGATATCACCGGCGTCGCTGGCAACCGCTAAAGCCATAATTAAGGTTATAAGTTCTGAAGTCGGTATTTCTTTTACTCGCGCAGCAATTTGTTCGATATTTTGACCGAGTTCTTGAGCTTTTTCGTACTCTTCTGTTTTTATTTTTATACCACGACCAATAGTTTGGGAGATAACTATGTCATAAAGTTCATTAATATAGTCAAAATTACCGACTACCCGATAAACCTCATCAAGAGAAGTTGTCCCCTCTAAAACTTTTAAAATACCATCTTGAAGCATTGTGATCATTCCGTTTTCGATGGCCTGTTGTAAGATTTTAAACGATGGCGCCTTATCAATAGTTAGCTGTTTGATATTATCCGCCATTGTGAAAACCTCATATATTCCTAACCTTCCTCGATAACCGATAAAATTACACTGTTCACAGCCCTCGCCTACTTTATAAATTTTTGGTAGATTTGCGGGAATATTTAAGCCAGCTTTTGGAGAAATAACTGCTAAAATTTTGTTTACTTGATCTGTCTCCTCTGAATTTAAATCATGATTGACGCGGCAGTTGGGACAGAGTTTTCGTAATAATCTTTGCCCGATTACGGCATTAATTGAAGGCACAAGAAAATATGGTTTAACGCCAATATCAATTAGGCGAGGGATAACACCCGCTGCGTCGTTAGTGTGCAGGGTCGATAAAACTAAATGACCAGTCAGTGAGGCCTGAACAGCAATTTCTGCCGTCTCTAAGTCGCGGATTTCTCCAACCATAACAACGTTCGGATCCTGACGCAAAACCGAGCGCAAACCGTCAGAAAATGAATAGCCGTGCTTTGTGTCGACCTGGCTCTGATTAATTCCTTTTAATTGATACTCAATTGGATCTTCAAGGGTAATAATTTTTGTGCCCGGTAAGTTAAGCTTATTAATTACGGCGTAAAGAGTTGTCGTTTTGCCGCTACCGGTTGGCCCCGTCGTAAGGATTAAACCATTTGGCTTAGCGATTTCTTTTTTTAAAATTGGCATGATTTCTGGCCGAACACCTAAAGTCTCAAGCTGTAACAGAGTTTCCGATGAATCTAGTAAACGCATCACTACACTTTCTCCATAAGCGGTTGGCAAGAAAGAACTGCGGACATCTATTTTCTTATTTTTTAAGTATATTGTATAGCGCCCATCTTGTGGCTTATCTTCAATATTAATTTTCACGCGCGCCAAAATTTTTAAACGAGAAATAATTTTTTTCCATTTATCACGATTTAAAACCGCGGCTTCCTGTAAGACACCGTCAATTCTGATTCTTACGGCGACACCGGTTTCTTCGGCCTCAATATGAATATCACTCGCCCCGACTTTAAGAGCGGTGGCGAGCATTAAAGTAATGACATCACTTATATTAACGTCATTAATTCTATCATTTAAATTTTTATAAGTTGAAATTGCTTCTTTAAATTTTTCCAAATTTTCTTCACTAATTTCCACCCCACTTTCGTAACGCTTAATTTTAGGAATACCTCGATAGGCATCAAGCGCGTAGTCGAAGCTATTTTTGGAAATAAGATAAAGACGTCCTTCGGCAAAATATTGTTCGCTGAGACGAGTTAGTTCCTCATTAATTTCCGCCGTCTCTTCTAAGCAACCAAGACGGATATTTTTTCCATCATAATAGAAACAAATCAAATTTAATTCACGCGCTCTTTCTTCTTGAATAAGTACTAAAGCTTCTGGACTTACGGGAAAGCCAAAAAGGTTAACATAAGCCAAGCCTTGCACACGGGCGAGGTTTTCGGTTTGCTTCTCTACTTCTTTAAGTTTAATTTCGTTTTGCTTTTTAGCAAAACGACCGGTGACACTTTCTTCGTCATCGGTCGGATTTATTAAATTTTCAATTGAAGAAAGATCGCTCATAGTTTATTTTTTTTGGAAGATTCTTTCTAATTTTGCTAGGCCTTTATTATTTGTAAGATTAACATAAAGATCTGTCCAGGTAGATATTTGAAAAGTCGTGAAAAAAGAACCGAAGATAGCGAGAGCGATCAGGAAAAAGAAAAGCATTAAAAACACCAGCCAATAAATTGTAAAAAACATACCTATCAATAGAAGAGGAAGGAATAATAAGGAAAGTAGTATGAGCAAGGTGAGTGTGGCGACGAAGCTAATGATATAAAGAATAAGAGCAACCTCCAGGCTGATTAGCCAATTTTTTCGAAAAAGTGTGTATCCCTGTTCAAGCGAGGCAACAACCGATTTATTTTCTAGAACACGAGCCGTAATTGCGTATTTAACAATTAATGACAAGGAGAGCGCTACTGGGACAAAAATTACAAATAAGATTGAATAGGCGATTATGAAAGAGACGTTATCACTTAGGGCCAAGAATAATAAGGGGAGGCTCATGATGAAGAAAGAAAAGCCGATTAATATTTTAATAAGAATATTTAGTCCTAGAACCGACCAGAAATGAATGCTGCCAACCGTAAGACCTGCTTGGATGCTTAAAATATTACTCTTTTTCTTAGGGGTAATGATTTTTTTTACACTATCAACCAGAGCAGCTTGCGAGCTGATTGCCAGCCAAACAAAAACGAAGATTATTGTCAGGGTGAGGAGTAAAATAGTTAAAGTATTTATTAAAATGACAATATCTTGACTAAACAAATCAATTATCCCATACCAAACACTCGTACAAAGTTCACTCAGAGCAAAGAGTCCAGCAAGACTTTGATAAGTACCGTTTATTAATCCCTGGCCCGTGCTCTGATTGAAAAATTGATACTCCATTGAACCACCAGCGACGGCTAGTGATGCAAATAATCCGAAAAACCATAAATACTTGTGTTTCCAGGAAATTAATAATGATTGTTTCAAAATTGAGCGATAAGAGAACATATTTGTTTAAAATTAATTGAAAAACTTAGAAAAGTCTGATATTATTATAACATAATTTAATAATAAACACCAAATATCTAAGGCCCTGAATAAGGCTTTTAAGAAACTATTTTTATGCCCGCGTTACTCGATAATTTAAAACAAAAAATTTGCAAGGAATTAAAATTAGAGGAGGCTATTTTTACCTATCCGCCCAGTAGTAATTTGGGTGATTTAAGTTTAGCTTGTTTTGAATTGGCCAAAAAGCAGAAAAAAAGTCCGGTTGATCTGGCGAACGAATTAGCTATTAATTTAGCTAAACAAAATAAGCTAAAAAAATATTTTAGTGATATTAAAGCCGTTGGCCCATATCTTAATTTTTTTATTAAGCCGGCCTATTTAGCTGAGCGCGTGATATTCACTATAAAAAAAGAGAGAAGTAATTACGGTTGTAATAATTTGGGCAAGGGAAAGAAAGTAATGATTGAATATTCTAATGGTAATACGCATAAGGAATATCATGTCGGCCATTTGCGAAACATTTCATATGGAGATGTTGTCAATCGTTTGCTTGCTGTTAATGGCTACAAATCCATTCCTGTTTCCTATATTAATGATTTTGGTATTCATGTTGCCAAAACGATTTGGAATTGGCAGAGAAACAGTAATTATCGACAGAACAAAGAAAATAGAGGATATCTTTTGGGCAAGTGTTATAGTGAGGCCAGCCAAGATTTGATAAGCCATCCTGAATACAAAGAAGAGGTAGTAAGTATCATGAAGAGTATAGAAAAGCGAGAAGGGGAAGCTTACAGTTTATGGCAAGAAACTAGAGAGTGGAGCATTTTATATTTTAATTCAATTTATAGTGAGTTGGGAATTAAGTTTCAGCATATTTTTTACGAGAGCGAATTTATCGATTCCGGTTTAAAATTAGTTAAGGATTTGCTCAAAGAGGGAAAACTTGTTAAAAGCGAAGGAGCAATTATTGCTAACTTAGAAAGCTACGGATTAGGCGTGTTGCCAATAATAAGGACTGACGGGACAGCGCTTTATCCGGTGGCTGACTTGGCTCTAGCTCAGGAAAAATTTAATAGGTATCAAGTGAATGAGTCGATTTATGTTGTTGATATTCGACAAAGTTTGTATTTTCAACAATTAGCAAAAATTTTTGAACTACTTGGTTATAAGCAAAAAATTAAGCATTTAGGCTATGATTTTGTTACCTTGCCCGATGGCATGATGTCGTCGCGGACAGGAAATATAATTACCTATGAAGAATTAAAAAATAAAATTTTTGATAAATTAATTGTCGAAACAAAAAATCGGCACGCTGATTGGACAAGCGATCGTGTCAAACAAGTGGCCTGGAATTTAACGGTCTCAACCATAAAATTTGAAATGTTAAAAGTAAGCGCCGATAAAATCATAGTTTTTAATATCGAGGAAGCCTTGCGTTTTGATGGTTACACCGCTTGTTATCTCCAGTACGGATATGTTAGATTAAAAAGTATTGTGCGCAAGGAGGCTTGGACTTTATTTTCCGCGCCTATTAATTGGCAAGAATTAAAAGAAGCAAAGGAAAAAGAGTTGTTAATTAAACTAGCTCGTTATCCCGAAGTAATAAAGATAGCTGGTGGTAAAGGCAATCCGAGCGAAATTACCAAGTATTTGTTTGAACTTGTTCAATTATCGAATGATTACTATCATGGTGTTAGCATTTTAAAGTCTGATCCAAAAATACGCCGGGCGCGTATCGCCTTAATTAAGGCTATCAGCCAAGTATTAAGTAATGGTTTTAATATTTTAGGACTAAAAACAGTCGAAGAAATGTAAGCATAATTATATGAAGAAAAGTGAGAATGATAATTCTTTAGAAAAAATTGTTTCCCTTTGTAAAAGACGGGGCTTTGTTTTTCCATCATCGGAAATTTATGATGGCTTTACGGCGGTTTACGATTTTGGACCTTACGGAGTAGAGCTTGCCAACAATATTAAAAAAGCCTGGTGGCGAGCAATGACACAGTTGCGAGATGATGTTGTTGGCCTTGACTCAGCCATTTTTATGAGCCCAAAAATTTGGGAGGCCTCTGGTCACGTGAAGGGGTTTTCTGACCCGCTCACTGAATGCAAAAAATGTCATAGTCGCCTGCGACTTGATACTTTGCTTGAAGAAGCCGGAATTTTTGCAGATGAGAAAATGAGTGAAGAGGAAATAAATAAAATTTTTACCGATAACCAAAGTAAAATTAAATGTCCGAATTGCGGCGAGAAAAATTTTACGCCCGGAAAGAAATTTAATTTACTCGTGCAATCAAATTTGGGAAATTTTACGAGTGATTGGACAAAAGAACCGACGTATTTGCGCGGCGAAACCTGCCAGGGTATTTATGTAAATTATAAAAACGTCATTGATACGGCCCGCGTTCGCATCCCTTTTGGCATCGCGCAAATTGGTAAAGCATTTCGAAATGAAATTACGGCCCGGCAATTTATTTTTCGCACCCGTGAGTTCGAACAGATGGAAATGCAGTACTTTGTTAAACCTGAAGACGAAATGAAATATTACAACGAGTGGCGTGAAGCGCGCTGGCAATTTTATTTAGACTTAGGAATTAAAGCGGAGAATTTAAAATGGCATAAACATGAAAACTTAGTTTTTTATGCTAAGGAAGCTTACGATATTGAATATAATTTTCCTTTTGGTTTTAAAGAACTTGAAGGTGTACATGCGCGCGGCGACTATGATTTAACAGTTCATAGCAAATCATCCGGGCAAGAATTAAATTATCTTGATACAGTGACAAATAAAAAATTTATTCCCCATGTAGTTGAAACTTCCGCGGGAGTCGGACGAACATTTTTAGCAGTATTAACTGAATTCTATCGCGAAGAAGTTGTTGCAGACGAAACAAGAATCGTTTTGGCTTTTCCGCCAAAATTAGCGCCCATTAAAATTGCTATATTTCCACTGCTAAAAAATAAACCGGAATTAGTTAGCAAAGCGCGCGAAGTATTTAATCAATTAAAATTAAATTGGCGCTGTGAGTTTGATGATAACGGAAATATTGGCAAACGCTATCGCCGCCAAGATGAAATTGGCACGCCATACTGTCTGACAATCGATTTTGAAAGTTTAGAAAATTTAGAGGTAACGGTCCGAGATCGCGATACAATGAAACAAGAACGTATAAAGATTTCAGAATTAGAAAATTGGTTTCGCGGAAAGATTTAAGAATAAAAAAATAAAAAATGAAATAAAAATTTCTCGCTTTAATAAGATGCGGGAAATTTTTTTATAAAAAAATAAAAAAAAGATTGCGACATATTTTTATTAGTTGTATAATAAATAAAGAACATGAAAAAATTTAAAATAAATTTTTTTGAAAATAAAAAATAATTTACTTAAGGAAGGGGGTGAGTTTATGAAAAAGAAAACTGCAAAGAAGGTGGTAAAAAAAGCAACTAAAAAACCAGTAAAGAAGGTTGTAAAAAAAGTTGTTAA
>Ga0247841_10006359_pt1 | contig 18303 bp, 18 predicted proteins | sample LaCruzMarch2015__2_FD_192410 | JGI IMG/M metagenome (GOLD analysis project Ga0247841, IMG submission 192410) | Freshwater microbial communities from meromictic Lake La Cruz, Castile-La Mancha, Spain - LaCruzMarch2015_18m | ecosystem: Environmental > Aquatic > Freshwater > Lake | place: Spain... | reverse complement strand
ATTGACCGTGGCGCGCGACGCAGGGCTGGTGAGCCAGACTGACGAGGAAGTCCAGCTTGGCCGCATTGCGTCCCAAACCTTGACGACCAAGCTGGTGGCGGCCCTGCGTAAGGAGGGCATTCAGGCGTATCGCAAAGGCGACAACGTCCGGCCCACGGCGCGCACGGTCATTCTCACCGGCAAATTCCTGACAGTGGACGAGGGCAACCGCACCTTGCGCACGTTGGTGGGCTTTGGCCTGGGCCACACGCAACTGCGGGCGCAGGTGGTGGCGTACCAGAACCACGTCAAGATTGCTGAAGCCGTCACCACGACTGGCAGCGCGCCGAGGCCGGGCGTCGCTGTGTCGCTGGGCACGGGCGCCGTGGCGGGTTCCATCGGCACCGCGGCCATCAGCGGCGGCGCAACCACTGCGGCCGGCGAGTTGTTCATGTCCACCATCGAGGCGGATTCAACCCACACGGCCAATGAACTGGCGGCCCGCATTGCCAAGGCGTATCGCACGCGCGGCTGGCTGCCGCCGCAGTAGCAGTGACCAGGGTTCAGGGTTCAGGGTTCAGTAACTGCTCTGCCACCGAATACTGAACACCGAATACCGGATACCGAGCAGGGGAGCGGCCGCAGCAGCGTTGGGGGGCGCCGCAATCTCCCTTTGGTAATAGGGAGTACCTGTGACGTTTGTATTATGTCCATGAAGTCGGTATAATCATTCATGATAGGTATAGCACATGCGCTGCTGCTGAATCAATATGTAAGAAACGCCACCTCGGATGACTTGCATTTGCTCATACTCCGGACAACGCGTGCGGTTGACAGATCGGCACTTCGGAATGTCCGAAGTGACGCAACGCGAGTATTTGCTGATGACAGATGCGGAATTTGCGCGGATGAGCACGGTAAACAGTACTGACACCCCCGCTGATGACACGACCTGTCTGTGCGCTCTCCGCCGGCGGCTGATCGCCGCAAGGGAATGCGGTTTCTGTTTTTATGTCGGAATTTCAGTGATTTTCGCAAGGCGATTGACTTCGTGTCGTCTTTTCGCTATAATACCACAACATACTGGACACGTGGCACCAGCCATTGTGCCCCACTGACCAAATAACGTTTGCAGGAGTTACCCAGCGTGCTCACGGTTACGTTGCGCAAAAACGAGTCGGTTGACAAAGCCATCCGCCGTCTGAAGAAGAAGGTGGATCGCGAGGGCGTTTTAAAAATCGTGCGCCAGCACGCCTATTACGAGAAGCCCAGCGAGAAGAAGCTGCGCAAACGCAAGGCGGCGCGGCGCACAGCCGCACGCATGATGCGGATTGCGGCACGCACGCCTACGCCGATCATCCCGACGCCCGGCGCCTTGGTGCCCGACGGGACGGCAGCGCAGGCCGCCATCACTTGACCTAATTCACCCCGATGCACTCGACGGAGTAGCTGCATGACACGCCAGACCACCCATGGTTTTACCTTGATGGAGCTGATGATCGTGATTTCGATCATCGGCATTCTGGCCGGCCTCAGTGTCGGCGTCATCGGCGTGGTCGGCGCGCGCAACCGGGTTGAAGCTGCCAAAGCCTGCATCCTGCGCTTCAAGCTCGCGCTCGATCAGTACTATAATGATTTAGGCACCTACCCGCCGACACCCACGGATCGGGGCCAGAATGCCGATGTCATCGGTTGTTTGACCGGCGACTTGGATCATGATGGCGTCTACAATCCCGATGCCGGTGACATCCCCAAGTCGCATCCGACGTGGCGGCGCCCGTATCTGCAACTGACCAAGACGGATCGCGATGCCGACGGCAATTTCAAAGACCCGTTTGGCCAGCCCTACCGTTATTTCAAGAACGATGGCGAAGTCAACATGTATAAAATCAATCCGAATTCATTTCTGCTGTATTCCTGCGGGCCGGATCGCGCGGCCACCGACAGCACGCGCGACGAGGCCGTCGATTACACACTGGCCGGCAACAAAGATAACATCAAGAATTGGGAGGACGAATGAGCCGCACACCCACACTGCCCAAGGGCTTCACCCTGATTGAACTGCTGGTGGTCATCTCGATCATTGGCGTGCTGGTCACGCTGGGCGTGGGCGGCACGGCGATGGTGATGAACCAGGCCAAGGTCACCAAGGCCAAGTCGACCCTGCAAATGATCGCCATGGCCCTGACCCAGTATAAGAATGATTTCGGGGTCTATCCCGACGACGAGCCGCAGGTCAACATTTTTAATGTCCTGACCGGCTATCGCAATGACCCGAAGAATCCGGATCTGGAGATGACCCAGCGGCCGGACTGGCACGGCCCGTATATCAAGGCCGAAGCCAAGGACTTTAAGTTCCGGGAAATGAACCGCGAACTGGTGGATCCGTGGAACCAGCCGTTCATGCTGCGCATCAAGACGCCGGTCTACAACAAGTTCGACGTGGACATCTGGTCGTGCGGCCCGAATATGAAAGACGAAGATGGCAAAGGTGATGACGTCAAGAACTGGTAACACCCAGCGCGCGTGCCGCCCGCGGACGGCCGGGTTTACCCTGATCGAGCTGCTGGTGGTCATTTCGATCATCGGTCTGCTGATGACCGGGGCGTTGATGACGGTCGAGGGCTTGGGCCGCAAGATGCGCTTTGAAGGCGCCGCCAAGACCCTGCGCGACAAGATCATGCTGGCCCGCAACGTGGCCATCTCGCAGAATCACAAGCTGGCCTTGCGCATCACCGAGACGGCCGGCAAGAAATGGAAGCTGGTCATCATTGACAGTGGCGACGGCATTCTTGACAATGGCGACGACAAGATGATCGGCGATCCGTGGTCGTTCCCGCGCCAGGTGGCGCTGGAAGCCGAACAGGAGCTGGAATTTGGCGCGGAAGGCGGCATCACCTTTACCACGTCCAACCCGATTGTCCTGAATGACACCTCGGATGCAAAGGAACCATGGCGCATGCTGCTGACCATCTATACCGCGTCCGGCATGGTGCGCCTCGGCCCGATTGAAAAATTGCCGCCGCTTGGCGCCGGTGACACGAATGCCAGCGCGACAACCGTGACGGCGCCCGCAACGGCAGAGACAGTGACGGAGACCGCGGCAGAAACCGCCGCCGACGTGGCTGCCCCTGCGCCAACGGCGCCGGCGGCAAAACCCTAAGCGTTTAGATGACCGCACAAGGAATGGCTATGCGAACGACAATGACAGCACGACGACGGCGCGGATTCAGCTTGATTGAAGTCCTGGCCGCCATGGCGATTTTGTCGATTGGCCTGTTGAGCATCCTGGCCATCTTTCCGATGGGCATGCAGCAGTACCGGGATGCGCGCGACAAGACCATTCTGGCCAACTTGGTGCGCTCGAAGGTGAACCAGTTGCAATATGAATTGAGCGACCCGAACATGGGCGGCACGGGCGACCCGAGCAAGATCATTGCCCAGCGCTATTTGCGGCATGACCAGGCCTTTGCGCGCTACATGGGTGAAAAGAAGTGGGCCGGGCCGGTGTACGAATCGGAAGTGTACCCCTTTGAGGAAACCTCGCGGTATTTCTGGCAGTACGTCGTGGATGACATCGGCATGGCGGGCGACACCAAGATTGGCGCCAATGGCGTGAAAGGCGTCTTTTTCCAAGTTGAATTCCATGTGTATACCAAGGATCAGATCGACCAGGAGAAGATCCCGCTGGGCCTCTCTGTCATCCGCAACGATCAAATGGAAAAGCCATTTTTGCGCCAGGTCTTTCGCGTACACAACCCGTATCCGGCGGTGAAATATGGCAAGAAGTAGGCCTGGCCGCGCGCGCGGCTTCACCTTGATCGAGGTGATGGTCGCGATCGCCATTCTCGGCATTCTGATGAGCGCCATCATGGTCGCCTTTCAGCAGACGATGAATGCCGTCGAGGGCGTGCAGCAGAATGCCGAATTGATGCAGAGCGTGCGGGCCGCGACCGAGCAGTTTCATCGCGAACTGTCGCAGGCGATCATCAACAACAACCGGCCCGACGGCGAGGCGGTCTACTTGCAGATCCGCCAGTTGTCCGCCGAGCAGAGCGTGCTGCGCTTTGGCTGCACGACCGAGCGCGGCCTGGTCGAGATTGGCTATCAAGTGAAGCCCGACCCGGAAGGCGCCTGGCAGCGCTATGAATTGTGGCGCCTGTACAAGACCGAAGGTATGTGGAATTACAACGAGCCCGGCTGGCCGGTGCTGGATTTCCAGCCGCCGAACTGCGAGCCGTTTGCGTTCGGGATTGTGGGCTTCAAAGTCTATTTCTGGAGCAGTCAGAAAGGCGAATGGATCGCCGGTGATTGGGAGTCCATTCAGCGCAATGCCATGCCCAAGCGGATTCGCCTCCGTTTGCAGGGCATGACCAAGAGTGCGGCCAAGGAAGCGCGCAACATCAAGGAATTGAAGGACGTGCCGGGCGTGGAAACGACGTATATCGAAGTGAACCTGCCGCAGGCGCGGTAAGCACGAATGTCAAGCGGAGTAGTTTATTATTTCATGTAATGCAAGGAGTACCTGTATGAAGACACACGGCATTGTTGTTATCGGAGCATTGCTCCTGGTGGCGGTCAGCGTGTTTGCGGCAGTGGGCGCGAACACCGTCGCGGAAGAAGCCAACACGATGAAGCAAGCGCGCACGGCGGACTTGTGGTTCGAGAAATGGGGCTTCAAAATGACCCGCGGCTTTATGAATATCGCGACTGGCTGGGTGGAGCTGCCGCGCAACCTATACGTGGAAACGGCGGACAATGCAGTGGTCGGCCCGGCCGTCGGCTTGTTCAAGGGCATTGGCTTGACGGTCGTGCGCACCCTGGCGGGGGTCATGGACGTTGCCACCCTCGGCACCGTCGATGACACCTATACGATTTATGACCAGTATAGTTTTCCCTACTTTGCGTGGCAAGACTGGAACACCGCTGCACGCTAAAACCGGGTGAAATAATTTACCCCGTGGTGTAATTGGCAACACTAGGGTTTTTGGTACCCTTATTCCTGGTTCGAGTCCAGGCGGGGTAGTTTCGCCGGAATGTGTTTGGCGGCAGCGCTCATTAATATATTCAAGGTATGTTATGTCAACGATGCAGGAAATTGCGGAATGTCTGATCAAAGGCCAGGCGCCGAAAGTCAAGGAACTGGTGCAATGCGCCATCAATAATGGCGTTACGCCGGGACAAGTCCTGACCGAAGGCCTGATCGCCGGCATGAATGTCATCGGCGAGCGCTTTAAGAAGAATGAAGTGTATGTGCCGGAAGTGCTGATTGCCGCGCGCGCCATGCATGCCGGGCTGGGCGTGCTGAAGCCCTTGCTGGCGGCCGCGGGCGTCGAGCCGATCGGCAAGGTGGTCATTGGCACGGTCAAGGGTGACCTGCATGACATCGGCAAGAACTTGGTGTGCATGATGCTGGAAGGCGCGGGCTTTCAGGTCATCGATTGCGGCATTGACTGCACCCCTGAAAAGTTCATCAAGGCCGCGACAGACAATGGCGCGACGATCATCGGCATGTCCGCCTTGCTGACCACCACGATGCCGTCCATGAAAGCCGTGTGCGAAGCCCTCGCGCAGGCCGGCCTGAAAGGCAAGATCAAAACGATGATTGGCGGCGCGCCGGTCACCCAGCGCTATGCCGACGAGATCGGCGCCGACGGCTATGCGCCGGATGCCGCCAGTGCCGTCGATATCGCCAAACAATTGATGCGTAATTAATTCCAGCCCCGGTCTGTGATGTATATTTTGATGGTGATGCTGCTGGTCGTTGTCTGTATCGGGCTGATCGGCGTGGTGCTGCTCCAATCCGGGCGCGGCGATGGTTTGTCCGGCGCCTTTGGCATGGGTGAAGGCCAGGCCGTGTTCGGCAGCCGGGCTGGTGATGTCCTGACCAAGGCGACCAGCTGGTTTGCCATTGGCTTCATGGTGCTGTGCATCGCGGTGGCGTGGCTCAGCAAGCATGCCGGGGATTCGGTGTTGACCGGCCGCCGCGGCGGCGCCGGCCCGTCGCGCGGGCAGGTTGCGCCCTTGATGTCCCTCGAGGAAACCGAGAAACGCGAAAAAAGCAACGCGGCCCAGGCAACCAACGCCGCCGGCCCGGCCACGACCGCCCCGGTTGCTGTTCCCCGTCCTGCGGCGCCCGTCACCACCAACTGAGGCGCGGCGCGCCGGTGCGATGATCACGATCGGCACCGATATTGTGGATGTCGCGCGGGTGCGCGACAAGCATGACGCCATTATTTCCCGCGTCCTGACTGCGCGCGAACAGGCCTACTGCCAGGCGCAGGCCGACCCGCCGCAACACATGGCCGGCCGCTTTGCCGCCAAAGAAGCCGTGTTCAAGGCGCTGCATGCGCCGTCGCCCAGCGGCATTTCCTGGCTTGACATTGACGTGCATAATGATGCGCACGGCGTGCCGCACGCAACCCTGTTTGGCGCGGCGGCGGCGTTCGCCACCCAGCATGGCCTGCGCGGCTTGTACATCTCGATTGCGCATGTGCGCGATTTTGCAACGGCAACCGCCGTGTGTGAATGGCCCGACAAAACCTGATCCTGCTGACCGGTGCCAGCGGCTTTTTCGACAAAATCGCGCAGGCAATCTTTGCACAGCAGCACCCCACGGTCGGCGTGTGCCACACCCATACCTGCAACGGCCGATTTATCGCCACGGATTTGACCGACCATACCGCCCTCGCTGAACTTCTGGACCGGCATGCCCCGGCGGTGATCGTCCACGCCGCCGCAGTGCGTGATCCGGACGCCTGCGAGCGCCAGCCGGAATATGCCCGGCGCCTGCACGTCGATGCCACCGCGCAAATGGCCGCGTGGTGCGCGGCGCATGACCGTTGCCTGGTCTATATTTCCACGGATTATGTCTTCGATGGCAGCGCGCCACCATATCAGGAAGACGACCCGCCCACACCCTTGAGTTTGTACGGCCGGACGAAAGCGGCAGGGGAGTCGGCCGCGCGCGCGTGTCCGCGCCAGGTGCGCTATCCAACGCTCAGCGATGATGTCGCCCGCGCCATTCTGCATTTGCTGGCCCGCGGCTGCACCGGCGTCATGCATTTGCGTGGCCGGACGCGCGCCACCCGTTTTCAACTATGGCGCGCAATTGCGCGCACGTTTGGCTATGATGCCGCGCGCATTCTCCCGGCGCGTGGGCCGGCAACGGCGGAAGCCCCGCGGCCCGCGGACAGTCGTTTGTCGATCACGCGTGCGCGCGCCGCGCAGGTCGCCCCGTTTCACTCGCTGCAAAAAGGTTTGCGGCACTGCCGCACGCTGATGGAACATGCCGGGGTGGATTGGCGCGTGCTCTGAACTTATGCCAGCCTTCTCAGAACAGTTGGATTACCTGTACTCGTTGCGCACTTTCGGCGTGAAACCGGGGTTGGCCCGCGTGCGCCGCCTGCTTGCTGCCGTCGGCCAACCACAACAGGCTGTGCCGTATATCCACATCGCCGGCACCAATGGCAAAGGCAGCACGGCGGCCATGCTGGCTGCCATCCTGCAGGCTGCCGGCCTGCGCGTGGGGCTGTTTACTTCGCCGCACCTGGCCAGTTTTTGTGAACGCATCCAGATAAACGGCACACCGGTTGCCGAGTCGGACTGTGGCGCGGTACTAGCCCACGTGCGTGCCGTGGCCGAGGCAGACATCAGCGCCGGCGAGGATCACGCCACGTTTTTCGAAATCGTGACGGTGGCCGCGGCACTGCATTTCCACAATGCCAAGTGCCAGGTCGTCGTGTGGGAAACTGGACTGGGTGGCCGGCTGGACGCGACCAATGCCGTTGAATCTGTGGTTGCCAGCGTCATCACGCCGATTGCCTTGGATCATATGCAATGGCTTGGCCCAACGATCGAGAGCATTGCCGTGGAAAAGGCGGGCATTATCCGGCCGGGCCGGCCGGTGTTCACCAATGTGCCGGATCCAGCGGCGCTGCGCGTGATTTGCGCACGGTGTGCCGAATTGCAGGCACCTTTGACGTATGTTGCTGAATCCGCACGGCCGGCCAGCGAGATTGATAAAAAGGCATTGCAGTACCACTATATATCCAAAGGTCAGGCGGCCTTTGGGCTGTCCATGCCCGCACTGGGCATTGCCGACTGCGCCATTGGTTTGCGCGGCAAACACCAGGTTGCCAATGCTGCGCTGGCAAGTGCGGTGGCACACTGGTACCTGCAGGTGAAGAGCATCGCTGGCGGATCGCAACACATCACAACCGGTTTGCGAAATGCATCCTGGCCCGGCCGTATTCAAGTTTTGCGTGACCAGCCGTTGGTGGTCTTGGATTGCGCCCATAATCCGCACGGCTGCGCCGCGTTGATCGAAGCTTTGCGAGAAATGCATACCGGGCGCTGGATCGTTGCCTTCGGCGCACTGGCTGACAAAAACGCGGCAGAAATGCTCGCCATGCTGAATCAAATCGCGGATGAGCTCTGGTATGTGCCGCCTTCAAATGCACGCGCATTGTCATGCGCTGATGTCAATGGCCTGTGCAAGGACAATCTGCCCGGCATCCACATAAGCAAAAACTTTGCGTCGGCGCCGGCGCTGGTGCATCACATCGCACAAACTTTAAATGATCCGCGACCGATGGTCATTGCCGGGTCATGTTACTTGGCGGGTGATATGCTGACGACGTGGCACGGCCAGCCACGTGACGCGCGCGGCGACGACCCAGTCCGCCTGAACAGTCCATGAATACAGGCGGTACGACAATAATGTGCCCTACCGCCTTTCCGACACAATAGTTAACATAATATATATTATGCGTACATACATATTCCTTTTTTTGCCTGAGCAGTCTGTTAGCGGACCTTGGCCGCCTTCAAATTATCGCGCCGCGCGATAAGGTAATTAGACTTGCCATTTTTCTCCGCTTATGCCATACTACTACATCATTCAAATTTACTTAACCACCTGAGTGCAATCGTCACCCTTACTACCTGTACGCACACGCTGGCAGATTCGAGAGACCGACCTGATGCTGGTCCGGCATCTGTGTGAAGCGGGCCGCTATGCCGAGCCGATCGCGCGGGTCTTGGTCAATCGCGGCTACTACGACGTTGACACGATCGAGCGCTTCAGCTCGTCATTGCTGAAATCGCTCTACGATCCTTTCTTGCTGGGCGGCGTCGGGCGCGCCTGCGAGCGGATTCTGGCCGCCATCCGGGATGGCGAGCGGATTGTGGTGCATGGCGATTATGATGTTGACGGCTTGACCGCCACGGCCCTGCTGGTGTCGGTGTTGCGCGATTTGGGTGCGCGCGTGACAGGCTTTATTCCGCAACGCGCGACGCGCGGCTATGGCTTGCATCTCGAAACGGTGCAGGAATTGGCGAACCACGGCTGCAAACTCGTGATTACGGTCGACTGCGGCATCAATGCCATGGAATCCGCCCGGCTGGCGCAACGGCTGGGCCTTGACTTGATCATCACGGATCACCATGAGCCGCAAGTCGAGGAAATGGTTGATGAATACGAAATGGTGATGCAGACGTCACTGTTCGATTATGCCCTCGAGAACGGCCATGACCAGCATTTGGCCCGCTATAATGTGGTGACCCCGCCGGCGTGCGCCGTGGTCAACCCGAAAATCGGCCATTATCCATTTTCGGATCTGGCCGGCGTCGGCGTCGCTTTCAAGCTGGCGCACGGGCTGGTAAAAATGGCGCGTGACGCGCACGTTCCGCGCGCCCAGGACATTGATTTGCGCGAGCATCTGGATTTGGTCGCGCTGGGCACAATCGCGGACGCGGTCCCGCTGCGTGACGAAAACCGGATTATGGCCAAGCACGGCCTTGCTTGTCTTGCCCACACCAAGAAGGTTGGCCTGCAAAAATTGCTCGCCATTGCCAAGTTTGGCGCGGTGGACACGAAGACAGTCATCTTCGGCTTGGCGCCGCGCCTGAACGCGGCCGGGCGGATGGCCGATGCCAAGATGGCGCTCGACTTGTTGCTGACCACCAACGCCGCCGAGGCGGAAGTGCTGGCGCGCGACTTGGATCTGGTCAACAAGGAGCGCCAGAAAGTCGAACGTGAGACGACCCAGGCGGCGCGCATCATGTTCGAGGAGCACCTGGATGTCGACCTGCCCGCCAGCGGCAAGATTCCGGGCGGCCTGCACAAGCACATGCCTTGTGCGCCGCGCGTGCTGGTCTTGGCGCACGACGAATGGAACGCCGGCGTGGTCGGCATTGTCGCCTCGCGCATGGTCGAGCGCTACTATATTCCCAGCATCGTCATTGCCTTACAGGGCGAGCGCGGTCGTGGCTCGTGCCGCAGCGTGCGCGACTTTCACATGTTCGACGCGTTGCGGCGTTGCAGCCACTTGCTGCTCAACTATGGCGGCCACAAAATTGCGGCTGGCATCACAATTGCTCGTGAAAACATTCCGGCGTTTCGCGAGGCGATTGAGGCGGTGGCAGGAAACCATGCGCCCGGAAGACTTGGTGCCGGTGTTGAGCATTGACGCCGAATGCGCCTTGCGCGAATGCACCCTGGATTTCTGCGCCGTGCTCGAGCAGTTCAAACCGTATGGCCAGGGCAATCCCCGCCCGGCTTTTCTGCTGCGCAATGCCAAGATGGCGGATGAACCAGTGGTGCTGAAGAACAAGCACGTCCGGCTGAGCGTCATGCAGGAAGGCTGCTACCGCACGCTGATCGCCTTCAATTGGGTGGAGCGCCTGGCGGAAGTACACATGTGGCCGCAGATGGATGTTGTCGTCTACCCGTCGCTCAGCTATTTTCGGGGCGAGGCGCGGGTGGAACTTGAAGTTATTGAAGCGCGGGAGGCGCAATGAACCCAGTGCGATGGATTGTGATCAGTGTTGCTGCCGTGGCGCTGCTGTTGCTGGCGGCCTGCATGCATGTCAATCAGGCCACCCAGCTCACCTATTTTCTGCACACCGACTACGAGGCGTTTGACGTGCAGGAGGAACCCGGCCAGTGTGTCAGCAACTATGTCGCCTATTGCATGATGCCGATGGACAAGATGGATGACGCCAGTGCCACGATGTTGCAGAAAATTGCCGAGATGTATCTGACCAGCAACGGCTATTACAAGCTGACGCAGCCGGAGCTGATGGCGGAGCCGAAGCTGATTCCCCTGACGTTTCTGGTCGGGCTGAGCTATGTCCAGTCCTTTGCCTACGAGACGCTGCAACTGCAGATGAATTTGTATTATGTGGATCCGGCCACGCGCAAGAACGTGCAGTTCTGGACGTGGAAAGCGAAGTATGACGGCTATCCCGTGTCGCGCACCACGATCGAGCCGGCCTTCCGCGATTTGTTCATCCAGCAGCCGATGGATTGGGGCGAAATGGCCACCATGTTCCCGCCCATGGGCGCGCCGCTGCAGCAGCGCGAGCAATTCTATGAATGGCTGGCCAATGCCCGCGTGCGGCTGAAAAACGCGCCGCCCGCCGCGCCGCGCGACTAACCCGCTGATCGAGGAGATCAGATGAGACTGACCGCTGGAAACATGGTACAGATCTGGCAGATGGTATGTGCTGTGGCTCCCCACCGAGCTTGCCTCGGTGGAAGCAGAGATTGAGAAAAGAATGCCGGCGCGCCTTTTTACTCAATCTTATTCACCCACGACGCAAGGTCGTGGGGGTCTCAGCACACTCACCCGCAGCACATGTGCATACGCCATCCACGACCCGTCCTGACGAAATAAAGCGGCCTTCATGCAGCAGTTCGCCGGCAAAGCCGCGGACAAGGATGCCCGGCAACTGCAGCTTGACGCGATGACCGGCGCGACGAAGACCTCGCGCGCAATCATGCGCACGCTGGACCAGGAACGCGCGAATCTGCGGGCGCTGTTTGGCCTGAAGTAGCGCGGCGCGCAGCGCAACCAAAGCGAAATGCCACTGCAATAGTGGCATTTTGCCTGACGTCACGCGGCGCGCGGCGCGGCGCATCATAACCAAAATGATACTGCAATAGTGGCATTTCACCAAACTCCTTGACAACGCATGGTTTTTATGTTATAGTGTTCGTGTTGGCTGTGTGCGTGTGACTGTGCGGATGGGCTGGTATGCCAGATGGCATTGCAGTTTTTAACAGTCATGAAGGACAAGGATACCGTAATGAAACTCACCCGCCGCTCATTCCTGCGCTACAGTGGGCTGGTCTTTGCCGGTATGAACGTCAGCAGCAGCGTGCTGGCCGCCCTCGAACGCCAACTGGCCAAGGCGACCAAACCGCCGGTCCTGTGGCTGAACGGCAGTTCCTGCACGGGTTGTTCCGTGTCCTTCCTCAATCGCATCGCCGACAGCGCGCCGGAAACCGCGGCGGATGTCCTGGTCAGCACCATCGATCTCATCTACCATCCGACGCTGATGGCGGCGGCCGGTGACGCGGCCGCGAGCGTCTTGCTGCGGGCTTACCATGAAGGCGGGTATATTCTGGTCTTGGAAGGCGGCGTGCCGACGGCCTTCAACGGCAATGCCTGCGTCGTGTATTCGATCAATGGCGAAGAAGTCACCTATATGCAGGCGGTCACCGAGCTGGCGGCGAAAGCCGCCGTGATTGTGTGCGTCGGCACCTGCGCCAGTTTTGGCGGCATTCCCGCCGCGGGCCCGAACCCGACCGAGGTCGTCAGCATTCACGAGTTGACCGGCCGGCCGGTGGTGAATTTGTCCGGCTGCCCGGTCAATCCCGACTGGGTCGTGTGGGGCTTGGCCAATCTGATTGCCGGCGCGCCGGTCGAGCTGGACGGCGACTTCCGGCCGATGGCCTTGTACAACCGCGACCTGGCTGGCGCATCCGTGCCGGCCTTGATTCATGACAAGTGTCCGCGCAATAGCAGTGTCAATCCCAGTGCGCCGCCCGAGGCGACCGATTTTGGCCAGGACGGCCGCTGCCTGATCAACTTGGGCTGCCGCGGGCCGGCCACCAAAGCACGCTGTGAAGGCTGCTGGAACGGCAAAGCCGGCCAGGCCAACTGGTGCATCGGCGTCAACGCGCCCTGCCATGGCTGTGTCGAGCCGACCTTCCCGGGCCCCGAATCATTTTACCAAACCTATACGGTATAGACGCCGCACCCTTTGCGGATCACACTCAATCCCCTATTGTTATGCCCGTCATCTCCGCCGCAATAGACCCGATTACGCGCATTGAGGGCCACCTCAAGATCAACGTGAACATTGACACCGTGAATGGCGTGCAGCAAGTGGTGGACGCCTGGTCGCAGGGCACCTTGTTCCGCGGTTTCGAGAAGATTCTGGAGGGTCGCGACCCGCGCGACGCGCCGATCATCACCTCGCGCATCTGCGGCGTGTGCCCGACCGCGCACGGCAAGGCGGCCGCCTTGGCCTTGGACAATGCCTTTGGCGTGACGATTTCCGAGCCGGCGCGCTTGCTGCGCAACTTGGTGCATGCCGCCTGTTTCGTCGAGTCGGACATCCTCCATTTTTACCTGCTGTCCCTGCCTGATTATATTCGCGGGCCGGAAATGGCGCCGTGGCTGCCGGGCCTTGACGTGGGCACGCGCCTGGACCGCCGCACCGAGGAAGGCCTGCGCGGGCATTACCTGCAGGCCGTCGCCCTGCGCCGCAAAGCGCATGAAATGGGCGCGATCTATGGCGGCAAATTGCCGCACACGCCGGGCTTTATCGCCGGCGGCTTCACGGCCGTGTCGAGCGCCGAGAACAAGACCGCGTTTCAGGCTTTGCTCGATGAGCTGACCGCCTTTGTGCGGGATGTCTATATCCCCGATGCGCAGGTGCTGGCATCCCTCTATGATGAGTATTTCAGCATTGGCAAAGGCTATGGCAATCTGATCTCCTTCGGCGTGTTTCGCCAAAGCGTCGGCGGCGCCAGCACCTTGTTTGCCAAGGGGCGCTTCGTGGACGGCATGGCCGGGGTGCAGCCCTTGGATGTCGCCCAGATCAGCGAGTACGTCACGCATTCATGGTATGCCGACAGTGCCAACAACCAGCACCCCAGTGTGGCGGACACCGTCGCGCAGCACCCCAAGCATGATGCCTATTCATGGTTGAAGGCGCCGCGCTACAGCGGCGCCAATTATGAATGCGGCCCCTTGTCGCGCATGACCATCAACGGCGATTACACGAATGGCGTGTCGGTGATGGATCGCCATCTGGCGCGCGCCCATGAATGCTTGAAGATTTTGACGGCCATGCAGGGCTGGCTGGCGGCACTGCCGGTGGGCGTCAGCGCCTTTACCCCGCCGACCCTGCCGCGCAATGCGGTCGGCGTCGGCCTGACGGAAGCGCCGCGCGGCGCTCTCGGCCATTGGCTGCACATCGAGGACAATGTCATTCAACGCTACCAAGTGATTACGCCGACCTGCTGGAACTGCTCGCCGCGCGACGAAGCCGGCCAGCGCGGCCCGCTGGAACAAGCCCTGGTCGGCACCCCGGTCGCGCGCGCGGATCAGCCGGTCGAGGTGCTGCGCGTCGTCCATTCATTCGACCCGTGCCTCGATTGCGCCACGCATGTCATGTGCGCCGGCGCCGCCACCCAACGCCTCGAACTCTGGCAACCACCGCGCTAATTGCATGTCCTTGTGCCATTCAACTAGTGCGCCCGCCGTGCCCGCCATTATTGTGGCGGGCTTGGGAAATGCGTTCATGGGCGATGACGGTGTCGGCGTGAACGTGGTGAATATCCTTGCGCAAGAAGCACCGGATGGCATCGCAGTGTATGACATTGGCACGGCGATCTGGCATTTGCTGGATCTGCTGCCGCCGGATGCATGGCTGCTGGCGATTGACGCGGTCGACCTGGGCGGTGCGCCGGGCACCATTGCCCTGCTGGACGCGACGGATGTGTGGAGCATGCGCCAGCATGCCGGCGCCCATGGCGTGGGCCTGTTTGAAATGATTTCGCTGATGGAACCGCAGCAGCGGCCAGCCCGCGTGGCGGTCATCGCCATTCAGCCGGGCAATGTGGAAGCCGGTTTGGCGCTGTCGCCCGCCGTGGCGACGGCGGTGCCGCACGCCGTGGCATCTGTTCGCACACTTCTTGCCGCATGGCGCGCCGAGCGCGGCGCCCTCGCGGCGCAACAACCTGCCGTTCATAACTGTCTTGCCGGTCACGCAAACGCACGAGGATAACGTGAGAATTACACATTGGCAAACCCTGCTGTTCTTTGGGCTGTGCATCGTGGTGACGGCGCTCAACGCCGCCACCGACGCCACCGTTGCGTTTCGCGTCTCGACGCAATCGACCGGCCTTAACTATGACCCGAAAAACATTGTCGCCATTTGGGTGGTGGACAGTGCCGGCGCCTTTGTCAAAACGCTGAAGAAACGCGCCAACTCCCGCCAGCAGTATCTCTATCGCTGGCTGGCCGATTCCGGCGGCAATGTCGTGGACGCCGTGACCGGCGCCACCCTGCCGACCCAGCAAATGCACAATGTCACCTGGAATTCCAGGAACACGGCCGGGACGGTCGTGGCCGACGGCACCTATTACGTGCGGGTCGAGTACACCACGTCCAATGGCCAAGGCCCCTACTCGACCAATTGGTGCCAGTTTGTCAAAGGCGCTGCCAATTACACCACCAATTTCCCGAATCTCAACGGGCGTTTTACCAATCTGCAGCTGACCTACACGGTGGTCTCCCATGATATCGGGGTGCTGGCCATTGCGCCCGCATGGGCGCCGCCCGACGCGACGGTGCCGGTCAAGGTCTTGATCACGAACAAGGTCGCGGTTGCAGAAACATTTGTGGTTGCGCTCAGCAACGCCACGCTGAACACCGTTATTGGCCGCCGCACCATTGCCACACTGGCAGGGCGGGCCGCGACCAATGTTGTGATGAACTGGTCCACGGCCGGCCTGATCCTTGGGACGTACACGTTGTCGGCCAGCGCCGGCCCGGTCGCGGGCGAAGCCGCCTTGTATGACAACACGCTCAATGCCGATGTGCTCATCCGGCCCGTCCGCTATGATCTGCTGGTGTCCGCCGTCACCGCCGCGCGCATTGCCGCGCCCGGCATCACGGTGCCGGTCGCCGTCACCGTGTCAAACCAAAGCGATAGCGGTTATGGCTGCACCGTCACCCTGCGCAATGCCACCGACAATCTGCTCATTGGCAGTCAGTCGATTGCCCTGCTGCCGAGCGGCGCGGAAGCGATTGTGCCTTTCAATTGGAACACGACTGGACTGGCCCCCGGCTATCGCACCCTGCTGGCGGCCGTCTCCAGCGTCACCAACGAAACTGACCTGGCCAACAACACCAACACAGTCGTGATTGCCGTGGCGTCCGGCACGCTGACCACCTCGGTCGTGCTGGCCCAATCCGCGTGGCGTTACCACGACCAAGGCTTTGATTTGTCGGCTGCGCCATGGCAGCGGGTCAGCTATTTTGATGGCGCGTGGAAATCCGGCGCGGGGCCGTTGGGCTATGGTGGCATTGGCGAGGCGACCGTGCTCGATTTTGGTGTGGATCCCAACAATAAATACCCGACGTATTATTTCCGGCGCGGGTTTAACTTGGCCGTGCTCCCCTTGTCCTTGCGCGTGCAGCTGCGCCGCGATGACGGCATCGTCGGCTATGTGAACGGCGTGGAAGTCGTGCGCGACAATATGCCGGCCGGTCCAATTGCCTATGACACATTGGCCAGCGGCGACGTGGTCGGCGCGGATGAAACCAACTATTTCAGCATCGATCTGGATACCGCCGCGCTGGTCGCGCCGGGCTACAATATGCTGGCCTTCGAGCTGCACCAAGCCGGCGCCAACAGTCCGGATCTTGGTTTTGATGCCGAGCTGATTGCCGAACTGCCGGATGTGCCGCCGCGCCATGATGTGAACCTGCATGCCTTCAGCGCCAGCGGCCCGGTGCAGTCGGGCGACAAGGTGCATCTGCGCCTCACCACCGAAAATAAAGGCACGGTGGTTGAATCCTTCACCATTACCGTGAAAGATGCCGCAACGGCCACGCCGCGCGCCTCGGCCCACGTTGCCAATCTTGCGCCAAACGCCACGCGGGATTTGGAACTGACGGCCGACACGCGCGGGCTCGCCGCCGGCGCAACAATCTTGGAAGCCGTGGCCGGCCCCGTCGCCGGTGAAACCAATCTGGCCGACAATATTGCCAGCACGGTGCTCGCCGTGATTGGCGCGGATGTCGCCGGCCACACCACCAGTGTCGCCGGCGCACTCGGCGGCTATTGCGCCGCCGTCGCGGTTGACGGCACCACCGTCTTTGCCGGTGAAGGCGCCGAATTGCGCGCCTATGACGTCAGCGTGCCGGGCCTGCCGCACCTGCTGGGCCGCGTGCAATTGCCGGGCGTCATCCGTGCCATGGCCGTGGCCAACAACCATGTCTACGCCGCGTGCGGCGCGGCCGGCCTGTGCGTGGTCAGCAGCACCAACACCGCCGCGCTCAACATGCTTGCCACGCTCGACACCTCCGGTGATGCGTGTGCACTGGCGACCGCCGGCACCATGCTCTATCTGGCGGACAGCATTGCCGGCGTGCGTTGCATTGATATCAGCATGCCCGCCCAGCCACAGGTCTTGGGTGTCTATCACGCGAAAGGTTTCGCGCAGGCGCTGGCGCTGGCCGGCACGATGCTGTATGTCCTTGACGCCAACAACGGATTGGATGTTGTCAATGTCAGCGACCCCGCGGCGCCCGCCCTGGTCGGCACCTGCGAACTCGTCGCCATGGGCCGCGCCCTGGCGCGCAGTGGCACAACGTTGTATGCCGTCGATGGCGCCGGCTATCTCTCGATCATTGGCACAGCGACGCCCAATCTCCCGACCGTACTGGGCAAAATCGCCCTGCCGTCGCCCGGCCGCGGCATCGCCATGGTGGGTTCGGTGGCATATGTTGCCACGGAAAATGCCGGTCTGGCCATGGTGGATGTCAGCAGCCCGGGCGACTTGGCCGCGACGAACTTGTATAGCGCCACGCCCGATGCCGCCGCCATTGCGGTGGCGGGCTCAATGGCCTATGTGGCCGCCGGGTTTGGCGGCCTTGAATGCCTCTCGCTGGCAGCGCCCAGCGCGCCGGTACTGGTCGGTGCCGTGCGGGCGGTCACGCGCGCACGGGTCGGTGCAATCGCCGGGGGCATCCTCTATAGCGCGGCCGGTAACCAAGGCGTGCGCGTGTATTCTTTGACCAATAGCGCGGCGCCGGTCTTCATGGGCGCGTATACCAATGCCTTGAACGCCTGCGATGTCGTCGCCGTGTCGCAGCAACTTTATGTGGCTGATGGCCAGTACGGCTTGAAAATTGCCGATGCGACAACGCCCGCCGCGCCGCTCCATCGCAGCAGTTACAACAATGCTGCCCTACGTGCGCTACGCTTGGTGCGGGTGCAGAATGGCCTGGCCTT
>Ga0247841_10006358_pt1 | contig 18303 bp, 12 predicted proteins | sample LaCruzMarch2015__2_FD_192410 | JGI IMG/M metagenome (GOLD analysis project Ga0247841, IMG submission 192410) | Freshwater microbial communities from meromictic Lake La Cruz, Castile-La Mancha, Spain - LaCruzMarch2015_18m | ecosystem: Environmental > Aquatic > Freshwater > Lake | place: Spain... | reverse complement strand
CCTGATCATCCGCTTTCACAAGTCGATATCCATTGTTGCGATGAGAACCTGCAGCGTTAACGACGTAAACATCGGTCTGAACACGAAATTCACCCTTTATACTGTCGCGTGCGCGTCTTAGTGCATTACCGAGAATCGTCACTTGCGATCTCTCTGTTCCATCGCGTCGAACCTGCATCATCAATTCATGTTCCTCGCAAAGATTGTTAAGCTGCTTTGCTTGGACGGCTTGGTCGCCGAACCTTTCCCACCATATCTTGACGAAGTCGTGCCACATCTTGATATCTGCATCGGCGCTCTCGAAGAATTCGGCGCGATTTGCCATGAATCCACCGACGCCAGCGTGTTCGAGGATACCACCGATTACGTGCGACCAGCGCTCGAACGAACCATATTCCTTGCCAGAGAAAGTCTTTCCTGCCTGTATCCACGACTGGGTCAATGTCAGTGCAGCCACGATCAATTCGCGGCGGTGACTCTTAACCCACGCCTTCAGCGGGTGATGTTTGAAGCTACGTGGATCACGTTCGCGCGGGCGTTCGGATTTTGGATCGATCCTAATCCGAACCGTCCGATCAGCAAGCTCGCTTGATAGCGAAAGATTATTACCGGTCATAACCCATATCGAATTGTTGCGGAGGGTCACATCACCGATCTTGCCGAGTTCCCTGTCCCCCCAGACTGTCGCAGTCAACATGGCGGCCAATGTCGCCGAATCGAGAGTGCGTTTGCTGTCGGCATTGTCGAATACAATGACTGATCTTCCTTTCAACAGCTCAGAGGATAATCGTTTCCGAAGTTCATCCTCTTGATAGGGGAATACCTGCACAACTGCTTCATCGCCGGATGCGACGATGGATAGAAGGCTCGCCAACAAACCTTTCCCGCTGCCGGGAGTTGGAGCCTCGAAAAGGTGGAGCGGCGTTACATCGCTGATCATGTTTCGGACAGACGGGAGCAGAAACGCGCCGATACAATTGGCTCTATCCGATTGGTTGGCGAACGGGAAGTCAATAAGCAAATCGTCTGTAAACAACGATATTGCGGCCTTCACGTCCTTGGCGGTTGGCCGATCGGGTACGGAAGTCCCCTGCAAATCTGGGCTCAGTTTCAGCCAAGTCCGCATCTCTGAGTGGTAACCGTCCGACGCGACCAGTCTGCCATCCTGCGAGAAGAACGGTGCATGAGCAACCAGACTCAGATGAGGCAGATGTGGGTCGGGATCGCATATCAATGCCGCAACGATCTCAGCGTGTGGTTTACTCGGTCGTATTAGCTTATCGCTACGCGTCACCCAATCGGCGCGCTCAATCAGATAAGTCGTCGTCGACTCCTTCGACATCAAGGAGATGTAGGGCGACATATCATCGGCTTGACGGACGCGAACCAACTGCCCCGATCTCTGAAACAGGAACGGGCCTCCTTGACGGCGGTTCGTTGCATGAACCAACTCCCATACATCGTCAAGCACCTGCGCTAATTGCCGGTTAACAACGATGGTCGGGCGCTCGCCGGGTGAGAAGGGAGCGCGCCGTGTGCGAGCCGATTCTGCGGGCTTATATCCTTCGTCGGGGCTATGTCCAGCAACGGCCTTCTCGATTGTCGCACCGCCATAGGTCTGCCCACCGGAGAAATGAGGAGTGTCCCACTTCTCGGGGCGGAAGAGACCAGACTGCCTGAAGAGACCATCCAAGCGAGCGGCATCGTAGTTCACCCACCAGCCGAGAAGGTCACAGAGCGCTTGATCGGCCTCCGACTGTGAGGGATAGTTCAGCGACGGCCAATCACCTCGCCACAACGCCTCGAATTTCGCGCCGTTGGCGGCCTTCGTGGCGCGTTCGACGATCTGGTCGTCCGTCAGATCGGGAGGTGAACGATCGCTGCCAGGTGACGCCCAGTTGCTCCCTTTTGACTCGGCCTTTTTGAACAGTTTTGCATGCAGAACATCGAGATCACTCTGGATATCGCGTAGCGTTCCAGGTCCCGCTACAATGCCGGTAACGGTGAAGAATCGCCCCGAGTCATACATTTCGATCTGGCCGGTACGCCGACCTCCCGCCGGTAATCGCCCTCGGCCAAGGATGTGATAGCCTTCCCCTGACGGCGAAGATTCTGTGAAGCTATCCAACTGCTGGATGATCTCACTTGCCCAAGGCTCGACCTTCCCGCTGCCATTCACGCATTTATCGAGATCGATGCCGACAAAGGGATCGTCCTTGCTGAATACGAATCCGACGCCGGCCATCTTCCGGTTTAGAGCGCGCTTGACGGCGAGGTCGAACGTCCCCCAAGTCTTCGGATCGTTTGACTTGGCGTTGTATCCCGTATTGGGATTCAACGGGATCTTGTCGAACTTGCCGAGGCTATCACTCCATTTCGCGGAGTAAGGAACCCACTGACGGCGTTCAAGCATCTCAGACGGAAACACCGCCTTGATGCGTTGCACATCTTCCGTGGTGAGGATCGGCGGCGATGGCGAAACTGGAATCTCTGTCATAGCGAGTCGGCGCTGCTCCTCCCATTACCGGCAACTGCCATCGAGAGAAAGGTCTTGCGCCGATCGACCAACTTCCGTGTCGCACAGTTATGCAAGCCCCAACGGTCTCCAATCACAATCGCCGACTGCCGCGAGCGGGTAACTCCGGTATAGAAGAGATTCCGATTGTGCATGAAGGTATGCGCCTTGTGGATCACCGTCACGACGCAAGGATATTCCGAACCTTGAACTTTATGGACGGTCAGAGCATACGCCAATGAGACGTCGGCCATATTTTCGCCCGGCTCCACCTCAACATGTCGGCCATCGAACTCGATGATCAAACCGCCATTGGACAAAACCTGCTCGACGATCCCAGTCGCGCCGTTCATCACATCGAGGTCGTAATTATTGCGCGTCTGGATCACGCGATCATGCGTCAGAAACTTCGGACGTCTGCCCGGCTTGGGTGGAACGACCTCAACGCCAAACAGCTTTTTCTGGATTACCTGTTGGAGGATGACATTGAGAGCGTCCGTCCCGAGGGGGCCTTTCTTAGTCGGCGAGAGGAGCTGCACATCACGCAACAGATCGAACCCCAGCCGCTCAACCAGAATTGTCTCGTAGAGTTCGATGATGAAGGTCTGGATGTCGAGGATGTCGGTGAACTGATCGACCAGATACCATGGGCGGCGACCATTGGTGCTCTCAGTCGCAGTCTTCCTGACTTCACCACGCAGGACGGCAATGCAATTCTCTTTCAACACGCCCGCCTGGCGGACGACCTGATCCAAGACCACGCCGGGGACAAGACCGGTTTCGAGAAGATCGCGCAGGATGTTGCCGGGACCGACCGGTGGCAACTGATTGTGATCCCCGACCAGCACCACGGCAGTCTTATCGGGATCGATGGCACGGAACAGATGCCAGGCGAGAGAGACATCGACCATCGAGACCTCATCGATGATCACCACATCGGCACGGATAGGATCGTCAGGTCCCGCGGTGAACTGAAGGCCTTGATAGCCGAGCAGCCGATGGATCGTGAAGGCATTCTGGCCGACAACCTGTTCGAGTCGCTTGGCCGCCTTTCCGGTGGGCGCTGCGAGAATGACTTTCAACTCGCGGGACTTGTAGAGATTGGCGATGGCGGCGATAGTGTAGGTCTTTCCGCTTCCTGCCCCTCCGGACATGAGGGAAATTCTGTGTGATAGAGCCGACCTCACAGCCTTCAGCTGCCCTCCGTTCAGCGAGGGAGCCGATTCCCGTACTATGGCGTCAAGTTCCTCAACCTCAGCGAAGTGAGGATTTGGATCGCTGCCTTTGCGGAAACGAGACTCCAAATCCTGCTCGATCTTGTAGAGGTCGGGACGAGCGATCAGAAAGCGGCTGTTGTAAGAGACGCACTCCAGCTCCGCCTTATCGATTATTGCGTCAAGGACATGCTCGATTCGCTCGCGGCTGTCAAGGCAATCCATAACCAGCAGTTGGTTGGCGAGATTAACCAGCTCCTCGTAATCAACCCAACAGTCGCCGGCATCGATTCGCTCATCCACTGAATGAAGGATTCCCGCCCGAACGCGGTCAGGATTATCCTTCACAACTCCCATTTTCAGGGCGATGGCGTCAACCCGTTTGAACCCAAACCCTCGGATTTCCTTCACCAGCAGATAGGGATTGGCCTTCAACACCGCCACTACATTATTCTCGAACTTATCGACCAGCAACGTCACCTGATGATGCGTCAATCCGAAGGACGAAAGCCATGTCAATGCAGAATTGAAGAGTTTGTTGCGACTCCACTCCCGCCGAAGCGTCTGAATTGTATCAGCAGAAACGCCTGCTACCTCGGCAATCTCATCAGCCTGTGATTCGAGTGCCGACTCGAAGTCGCGACCAAATCTTTCGGCAATCAGACGCGCCTTTACCGGGCCAATTCCCTTGACGTTCGGATTGTTCGCCAGGTAATTGACCAAGCCTTCGACCTCCACAGGCATGTCGTATTCGTATCGCTCAACCTGAAACTGACGGCCGTATTGAGTGTGGGTCGTCCAGCGCCCGTGCAGAACGACTGAATCACCCACTCTCACCATCAAAGGGCCAGCAAAAGCGATGGAATCCTTGCCTCCGGCGTCGAGTCGTCCGGCAGAGAAGCGAGGATCGGAGAAGAAGAGGCGTTCGACATTGCCACGAAGCTGCTCAAGAGGATCACTCGGATTGGCTTTCGCCGTTCTGGGTGTTGTTTTCATGCGTTAACTTTCGATAAACTCGCTTCAGATACTCCTCGGTGAACCCGCAGGCAAGCTGGCGGTCGCTGCAGAAGATGACTGGAATCTCATGATCGACGATCAGTGAAATCGTGCCGCCCAGAACTGCATTGGGGTGGACGCCACTCCGGTAATTCCAGCCCATCACATCCGCCAGAGACCCCTCAACCACCACCAACCGATTCGGGACGTTCTGCATTCTTGTGATCTCGCGCAGGAATCTCGCGCGCCCACGGATTAGGCTGCCGACGTAGTCGTCGAGCGATTTCCTCTCGACCGCGACCCGCTCTTCAAACCCTTCGAGCGAGTAGTCGCCGACATCAAGTCCACGCCTGACGGTTCCGACTGAATCGGGGTTAAAGCTGTAAGGCAACTGTTCGCGCGTGTCGATGACAATGGTCGGACGAACCTTCATCAGAATGGCGTCTTCGCTTCGGACGCTGCTTTCTGATAGCCGCCTTCACTACCGCCCTCTGTGACGATGCGTTTGTTGAAGAAGATGCTCTCGTTCTCGCCCTTGGTTTTCTTCTGAATCTCGAGCTTCACGTCCAGCAGGTCTTCGAGACGACCATTCAAGTCGGAGAGCTTGGTAATCGGGAGTCCACACATCCAGAGATCCTTCTTGACGTACTCCATTGTCTCGGGGATCATCACGCTGTTCTTCCAGAGGAAGCGGTCTCGATTGGTTGGTCCGAGGATGCGGAGAGTCCATTTCAGCATGGGATTGCCGCTGGTCTGCGCCTTGGTCAATTCAACTTTGTCGACATTGACTTGGAATTTTCCGTCTGGGACAGGGGTGAAGTCGTGCTCCTTTACCTCGGCTTGGGCGAAATCATCGTCCAGATAGCTCAGGTCGATATCGCCCGGCTGCGCTGTTGGCGCTTGATCTTGCATTGGGAATGGCTCCTTGGTTAGGCTTTGTTCGGTTTAGATTCGGTAGCCTTCGGGTCGGGCGATGGCGCACCAACCTGTGGCGTCCCCCGCTTGGTCCCGAGTGCTTGTCGATAGGCCTCATTGAAGGCGCGAAAGTCGAAATCAAGCGTATCGGGCAGACGTCCCGAACGATCACCAGCATCGTAGTACACTGTCGGTTTCGTTCGGATAACGCGCCGGAATACCTTCTCGCCATCGGCGTTTGACTCCGCCTCGAAGTCCCCGAACGCGATGATGTCAACCAGCCCGAGGATGAACTTGGCTGCTTTATCGGGGAGGGTCGGAACGACCTTGATGATCTTGCCGGTGCGGGTTTCGACTTCCTTTTCCTGCGTATGAGAGATCATGACAAGACCGTAAGGCAGGTGTGCGAGCTTCAGCATCACGCGCTGGAACTCGTTGGAAACAAGCGACCAACCCTTCCCGTAGGGCAAGTCGGCCTCGTGCTCGACCTTGTACTTGGCGCAGATGTACTGAGCGCAGAGCTTGTAGCAGATATCGATCGTGTCAATGATAATCACCTTGAATTGATGATCACCTTTCGCCAGCTCTCCGCATGCTCCGAGCAAGGTGTCCCAATCAGGGATCGGCACGGGATAGGTTTCGAGGTGGCTGAGGCCAGGCTCGGTTGCGAGGAAGAGCGCGCCCGGCATTTGGGCGCAGAACTCGCTCTTCCCGAACTTGCTGCGTGAGTAGAGCAGCATTGACAGCTTCGACGGGTCGGTCTGAGGCATCGTTTTCTGTGTTGGGAGTAATCCCATTGTTGATTCCTATCTTTCAATTAGAATGGTGTTGATTCGGTCGGTTCTTCTTCGACGGCTTCGGCCAGTTCGCTGTGCGGTGGACGAATCTCATAGAAGTTCTCGATGACATTCGGATTGCCGCCGGACGTGCAGATCGGGTAGTATCCACAAGGGCGGTTCCAATGGAAGCAATAGGAGGTGCTGCGCGACCAGAGATTCTGGCGGCGAGCGGCGAGGTACTGCTGGGTGAGGTCCCATAGCTCCTCCTGCAGCAGCCTGAATTGGTCGCGGGAAAGGAGCAACTGCTCGCGGTGGAACATGTTTGGATCGTCGTATTTTGCATCCAATCGGGCTTGATATTCCTCGTCCGATTCCGGCAATTTGCGCTGTGCTGTGGTCTTTCCGGTCTTCGATTTGGCAATCAGCTCGGCACGACGAATTTCGTATTCTTCCTCCGTCTCACCATCGGACTGCTTCAGTTTCGCCTTGACGAGGATGTTGTAAAGGACTCCGGCGATCTTAATTCCGAGCGCTTGTTCGATGTAATGGGAGTAGAGGGTAATTTGAAAGTCTGTCCAGAGCCGCTCAAGGTAGTTTCCGTCGAGCAGTCCGGCAGTCTTATGCTCAAGTAGGTAATGGCCGCCATCCATGAAGACCAGCCCGTCGATCTTGCCGGCCAACACGAAGCTCCGGCTGGACGCTCCCGTTGCGGGATTGACGATCTCACCTCGAAACTGATGCTCGAGGGCAATCACCTCAAACGCCTCGGTCGGATACCTCCTCGCATAGCCCATCATCATGGCGGTGGCAAGTTGACGCCGGAATTTCACCTCCGGTGATGGAATCCGCCCAAGGAAAGCAGCCTCAATGTGAGCGGTTACTTTCTCGATCTCGCGGGTCAAATGCCAGATGCGTAAGCACTCGTGAATGATGGTTCCGAACTCGAGCGGCGCTTCCTTTCGCAAGGGGACGAGATTCTCATTGTACCGCAGATGCGCCTTCTTCCGGCAGCTTCGGAACATCTCCCACATCGAGTAGGTCGTGACGATCCGAGGATCGTGTATTACTTCTGTCTGGGTGCTTATCATTCCATTATCTCCAGTATAAAAGTAGGCCTCTCAGCGAGGCGCGATATGTCCAACCCGGAAGCACCGGATTTGCTGATCGAGGTCCAAGATTCGTCTCTGAACATCAGAATATTCTGCTTCTAATTGGCGAAGACGGTCTTCACGGCGGTGGGTGTTCTCACCAACCTTTACTTTATGGTTGGCTATCTCCCGCCCGATCCCCTCGCGGACGTCAATCAGGCTTTGAAGTCTGTTGTGTAGTTCATCGAGCATCGATGTGTCCGCCAATTTCGATTCGCTCCTCGATAATCCCATTCCGTTGCCTCAGAAGCATCACAAGGCACTCAACCAGATAGTCGCGAGCCTTATCCCACGCCTCATGGTTGGATTCGACTGCTCCAATGACTTCGATCCTAATCGAGGTTATTGGAATCGTTTGTGGTTTGTTGCGTGGCGTCATGCCCCTATATATGGCAAGAGGCGCGCCACTTTGGGCACGCCTCTTGTAATTCTCATCTATCTAATTGCCTAACAAAGAGATAAATTTCTGTTGCCTCCTCTATTGTCAGCCAGTTAGTTACCCTAATCTCAAGATACCGGTCATATTGAACGGAAATATCGCCTTAGTTACCCCTTAACCGGTCATTTTGAACGGAAGAACTCATCGAAATGGGTCTTAACCGGTCATTTAGACTGATTGACAAATAGAAAATGGTAACTCCAATGCCAGTTGAAGTTACCATCTCACTGCTAAAAGCCTGTCTTAAATCCTTTAATTACCCCTTGCTTCGTCGAACCAGTCATTTTGAATGGCCGTTTTGGGCTTAGTTACCCATTAAGCGGTCATAATGAACGGTATTATTGTTCAATCTGCCTCTTAACCGGTCATTATGACCGGTTAGGACGCGCAGAGGGTAACTAACACAATATCTACCCGAGCGTGACACCCTCCCGAACTTGACTTGATTCCGCCCGACTTCCGCCTAACTTGGTCACCCCAGAGCGCCAGACGGCGGTGAAAACAGACGCCTGCAATCTGGCATAAGCCTTGCCTTATATCAGGCATAAATACAAGGAGGTTACCTAATGATAAAGGTCGTCGGATACGCGCGTGTCTCATCAGACGAGCAGGCTGCCAAAGACCTTTCCATCCCGGCACAGATCAAAGCGATTCGCGCATACGTAGACAGTCAACCCGATATGACCCTCGTCGAGATGTTCAAGGACGAGGGTATCTCTGCATATGCTTCGGCGGACAAGCGCACCGGTTTCATGTCGATGATAAAGGTGGCGAAAGACACCGACGTCACTTTCATCCTCGTTCACAAGCTGGATCGATTCTCTCGCAACCGCGAAGAGTCGATTATATTCAAGTCGCTGCTGAAGAAGCACAACGTGCAGGTTAAGTCGATCACCGAGAACTTCGATCCCGACACGCCGTCGGGATTCCTGTTTGAAGGCATCATCGAGGTGATGAATCAGTTCTATTCGATGAACTTGGGAATGGAGACAAGGAAGGGGATGGTCGAAAATGTCCAGCGGGGTTATTGGAATGGGGGAGTGCCGCCATATGGCTATACCAAGATCGATGTGGAAGGAAGGGGTGACAGGACGCATAAGAAGCTCGCTCTCGGCGATCCAGTTGAGATTACGACCGTTCGTAGTATATTCGATTGGGCTGTCAATGATGGTATGGGTGCCATCGCAATCGCCAAGAGGCTGGGTAGCCTGAATATTCCGTATCGGAACGGTAAAAAATGGTGCAAGCAGCGCGTTAATTACATCCTGAACAACCACGTCTATTATGGTGCTGGATGCTGGAACCGAACCCATACCAAAACGCGGACATTGAAGCCAGAAAGCGAGTGGATCATACAAGAAGGGAATCACGATCCGATCATCTCAAAGGATATGTTCTTGAGACGCAAGGAGATGGGACAGTCAGCCGTCGGGGATCGGTTTAAGTCCAACGCCCACAAATGCGAATGGCTGCTGGCGAAGATGATCCGGTGCGGTGAATGCGGTAAGGCATATATTGGTGTTCGACGCAACCGAACCGGCTGGTCGAAAGGGGCAAAGACCCATTACACTCTGAATCGTTATGTCTGCTCAGGGCACATCTCACAAGGCACGATCGCTTGCCGATCGTTTTACATCGATCAAGAGTTCCTCGAAGATTCTGTAGTGAAACTGATCAAGAATGAGATCGCGCGTCCAGGACGATTGAGAGAAATTGAAGCGGCGGTGATAAGTCGCCTGAAGCAGACTGAGGGCAAACGCGATGAGATGGAGGATCGATATCGCGTGCGCCTAGCCGAGATACTTCAAAGCATCGAGCGGTATTACGACGCGATTGCGACCGGTCTCGATCCAGATGTCTGTAAGCAGAAGATCGAGGAACTGCAGCAGCAGAAAACGGTCTTGGAAACAGATTTAAGGAGTAGAGACGCCGGAGTTAGGGCAATGCAGGCATTGGAAAATGACATGACTTTGATCCGCAAAATGGCGAACAACTTCATGGGTGAATTCGGGAAATTATCCTTCGAGAAGCGACGGATGCTCATCTTGCATTTCGTTGAGCGGATTGATATTTTGGATCATTCTGTAGCGCGTATATTTCTCCGGATTCCAAAACTCACGCCTGGAAAAAACCTAAAGCCGCCGATGGCGAAACTGACCCGGAAAGAAATTGAATTGAATGGGACTCTTGGAAGGGGCAAAAACGAGAAAGCCCCACTTAATCTTTCTGATCAAGTGGGGCACAACATGCTCCCGACACGTGCGTGACTGCAAACCGGCAGAAACATTTGATCCTGATCTCCATATTGCAATATGACGGTCGGCCGGAATGTCGGTCATTTCGAAGGGGGGTAATTAGAATCTTCGAAGAATTACTGAAACCACAGAAGCTCCGTTGGATGGGAGACATCGAAGAAGGTGTCTCCCATTTTTTATGCCCTGAAGTCAGAACTTGGCTGCCGAGGCAACGTTATGACGTGACCCTCGAGGAGAAGCGCGACAAGAGAATGAAAGTCGCTGAACAATGGATTCGTGGGCTGAGTGACGGAACGTATCGGACAAGGGCAGATATAGCCCGGGCAAATAAGATCAGTCGGGCGAGGGTGACTCAACTCCTCAATGCTTTCGGAGAGCTTGGAACAACGTAATTATAATGACAGCATTAAGATACGCATTTGCTTTCGCTCCTTTCGCTCCGGCTCCGAAAGAAAAGCGAAAGAAAGACGAAAGCAACACGGATGAACGACCGAAAGCAATACGAAAGAAGCCGAAAGAAAGAAGTGTATCACACGGCAACTGGCCAAGCCTCATTCCCCGTATTCATTCCGCCAGCGATAGTAGGTCTGATCGGTCAATCTTAACGACCTGAAGTCCATCGACAACGTCCGACTCTGGCTGATCAAGACCTCCGCATCACCTGGTTTCACGATTATCTCTTCCGGTGTAAATCGCTTCCTCGGCATATCGACTCCTTCGTTAAACTGATCCCTTTTACCACTTTCAAACTGGATCAGTTCCAGTGGGCAGGCCAGTTTTAAACCACTCATCAAATCTCTTCCGAATCTCTAAATTCCCAAATTCTTTGTACTAACACATTCTTAACATTCCCCTCACACTCCCTTAATAGACTTCGGTTAATTTCCGGCGTGAACTTTTTAAAATCATCAATTCATCACAATCCAATCGGAGGAAGCATGCTGAAACGCTTGATGCCAGCGTTTCTGTTGACTTTTCTTCAGGTTGCCTCTCTGCAGGCTGGCGCTTTTCACGGAAGAGTCATGTCGGCTGAAACGGGCAAACCTGTAGCCAATATAAATATCAGTGTCATCGGAACCAGCCTTAGCACTGCCAGCGCGGAAGATGGAACCTTTTCAATTCTCCAGGCCCCAGCAGGAACATACGATGTTAAAATCTCTGGAATTGGTTTTCAGACATTCATCAGGAAGAGTGTCGTAATCTCCGAAACCGAATCCACCGAAGTTACGTGTACAATCAACCCGGTAGCAGTTCAGATAAAAGGTGTTGAGATACATGGATCTGCAAAAAAAGGTAGTTCTGAACGGCAATTAACCGAACGACTTTCCGCATCGACAATTACCGATGCCATCTCCAGCGATAACATCAAGTCGATGCCAAGCCCCGATGTCGCGCAAGTAGTCAATCACGCGACTGGAGTCTCGGTTATGGGCGGCGATCCGATCATTCGCGGATTGGGAGTTCGCTACTCCAAGGTGACCATGAACAACTCGCAGATCGCCGGAACCGAACCGAATCGCAGTGGAGTATCACTCGAACTTTTCCCCGCTTCGATGATGCAAGGAGTGAAAGTTCGGAAATCGTTCCAGGCCGACCAACAAGGTGAGTTTGCCGGGGGCGTAATCGACATGAGCACGTGGGATTTTTCTGGAAGGCCTGAGCTGACAGTCTCGTATGGATTGGGTTATAAATCGAACACTACTTTCCGCACGGGATTGGACTATGTGGGCGGGGGTCTCGATTACCTCGCATTCGATGATGGAACACGTAAGTTGCCTGATCTCGTCAAGTCCGCCGAATATAAACTTGTTAAGAAAGGTCGTTTCGATTCAAAAGGTTACACAACAACTGAGCTTGAGGAATTTGCAGAGGCTTTCTCAAACAACTGGAATCCAACGTCGTTTAATGCCCTCCCAAATCAAGATGTCTCATTTTCGTATTCCGATAAAAAGCAAACATTTGGGCGCGATCTCTCATACTTGATCAGCGGAGTCTATCGTCTGGGCGCTTCTCACAAAGTTAAACATCAGAACATCTTCCGCAGTGGCGAAGGCGGTGGTGTTGAAATGATGCACTGGTATGATCATAACGAATGGAAGCAGACGGTGACCCTTGGGGGATTGATGAACTTCCGCTACGATCTGTCTCCATTACACTCATTAAGCCTGAACGGCGTGTTAAACCGTGACCTTGACGACGAGGCGCGGTTTTATGAGGGTTGGAATGAAGATCGAGGAAAGTTCCGGCGGGATACACGCTTCCGGTTTGTCCTGCAGAACGTTGCAACCGGCCAGTTATCCGGCAGGCATCTGTTGACAGGTCTGCACAATGCAAGTTTAACATGGCAGGTTACTGGCTCAAAGGGAATTCGAAGCGAGCCGGACACACGTGAAGTTCAATATGAAAGAAGCGAAGGCACTGATACCTGGTATCTTGCGGATGAGAGTCAGAGTGGGTCACGAATTTTTAACGATTTAGAAGAAGAGTCCTCCAGTCTCGATGTTAACTGGCTTCAACCAGTAAGCCCGGCCTTCAATTTTAAGGTCGGCGCCGCTTTCACCGACCGCGATAGAAACTCTGAAGGACGCTTTTTTCAGTTTGAGCCCCAGAGTGGCAGAACGCTTTACACAGAAGATCCTGAATCGATTTATAGCGTCGATAACATCGGACGCAACGGAATCCTGATTCGCGAGGCGACCCGGCCTACCGATTCGTACACGGCAATGCAGAGAGTCCGCGCAGTTTACGCAACCACTGAATCGGCGCTGACTTCGAAATTGAAGATGGTTGCAGGCGTTCGCCATGAAAGTTCCATTCAAGAAGTCACTTCTTACGAACTATTCTTCGTTTCAGCGCCGCCTGTTGTGGGGAGAATCGCAACCGGAGACTTCCTGCCGTCGCTGACATTTATCTACAAGTTGAATGAACGCAGCAACTTACGCTTTGCCGCGAGCCAGACGGTCTCTCGTCCCGACTTCCGCGAACTTTCTGAGTTCGAATATACCGACATCATCGGCGGCAGCGCGGTGGTTGGAAATCCCAACCTCGATCGCGCGCTCATCCGCAATTTCGACTTCCGATACGAAAAAGCCTTCGGAAGCGCCAATCTGATCTCCGCTTCTGTTTTCTACAAGAGCTTCATCAATCCGATTGAAGTCGTGATACAACCGACATCTCAATACAGAATCTCCTATGAGAATGCCAAGAGTGCAGGGAATGCCGGTGTCGAGTTGGAGGCCGTCCAATCGTTAGGTGAGATTAGCGATATTCTCCATGACTGGGCAGTGTCAGCGAACCTTACTCTGGTGGAATCAGCAATTTATCTCTCCGATTCAACTCGCGGGATCCAAACTTCGGATAGCAGGCCGCTGCACGGCCAGTCTCCTTACGTTTTCAACATGAATCTCCGATATCGCCACCCAGTTTGGCGAACCCAGGTTGACGGCTTCGTAAATATGTTCGGTAAACGGATCACTGAGGTCGGCTCCAAGCCGTTGCCCGATGTTTACGAACTGCCTCACCCATCACTCGACGTCGGCGTGCGCCAACCTATCAATATCAATTGGTCATGCAAAGCCTCCGTCACAAATATCCTGAATTCCAAAGTGCGGTTTGAACAAGGCAGCCAGCCAACCGAAGAGTATCGGAACGGCGTTGGCGTATCGTTAGGCCTTTCCTACAGCAGATAACCACAAAAAGTACAATACACAATTCTGAGGAACGAATGAAATCAATTCTGACAGTTTTAGCGTTGATCTGCGCCCCGATGATGGTCTTTGGACAGACCATTCTCGAAGGCGAGATTACCGAAAACATCACGCTTACCAACGACGTCGAGTACCTGTTGCGCGGCGGCGTGTTCATCGGCGACGATGAAAGTGAAACCATCCTTACCATCGAACCCGGCACGATCATCTACGGCGAAGGCGCTACCAACGCCATGCTCGTGATCCGTCGCGGGTCGAAGATCATCGCCGACGGTCGCCGCGACGCGCCGATCGTCTTTACCTCTGACCAGCCCGAAGGCGAGCAGCGCCGTGCTGACTGGGGCGGTATCATCATCAACGGTCGTTCGCACCTCAACCAGGAGGGCGGCGAGGGCGAAGGCGAAGGCGGCACCGGCCGCTACGGCGGCGGCAACAGTCCCAATATCCACGACAACAGTGGCATCCTCCGCTATGTCCGCATCGAATACGCCGGGCGCGAGATCTCGCCCGACAATGAATTGAACGGTCTCGCCCTCCAGGCGGTCGGCGACGGCACAGTCGTTGACTATGTTCAAATCCACATGAATAAAGACGACGGTATCGAAATGTTCGGCGGTTCGGTTAATGTTAAGCACATCTACCTGACCGGCGAAGGCGACGACTGCTTCGACTGGACAGACGGCTGGACCGGCAAGGCTCAGTTTATCGTCGCGCAACAGTATGGCGACGAGGCCAACAACGGTTTCGAATGCGACAATAACGCTGAGAACAACGACGCTCAGCCGCGCTCAAACCCGACGATCTACAACTTCACCTTTATAGGTGATAAGGGCGATTCGACTCACCACAGCGATATCGGGATGCTGATTCGTCAGGGCACGATGGGCACATGGAAGAATGGCATCGTGATGAACTTCGGAGATTGCGGAATTGACATTGATCATGCAGCAACCTTCAATAATGCTTGGGATGCAGGCAACAACCGCCTGAACGGCTCGCTGGCCGTCGATAACTGCATCGTTTTCGACAATCGCGAAGCGACTCAGAGCGGCGAGACGGGCGGCAACGACGAAGCGGCTTATCCCTTCACGTCGGATCGCTTCATCCGTGAACTGAACGGTAATAACCGATTCGTCGATCCAATGCTGTACCATCCTTACGAGCACGTCTTGCCCGACTATCGGGAGATGGAAGGTTCACCTGTCACTTCCGGCTATGCGAACGCTCCGGACGATGGCTGGTTCACTCAGGTCGATTTCGTCGGCGGGATCAGTGCGGGAATGGATTGGCTCGACGGCTGGACTACGCCGGGAACCTACCACCCGCTGAAAGTGAACGACGAAGCCGGTATCGTTCTCCCCGACGCTCATTTGCTGATCTCAGCCTATCCGAACCCGTTCAACGCGACCACGCGGATCAACTATCTGATGGCGTCGAATGGCAGAGTCTCGTTGAAGATCTACGGACTTGACGGCCGTAATGTAGCGACACTGTTCGATGGACAACAGACTCCCGGTAACCACAGCGCTGTCTGGAATGCCGGGAACGTTTCGAACGGAACCTACATCATCCGTCTCGAAACTGCCGGATACTCCAACAGCAGGTTGATCAGTCTGGTAAAGTAGATCGTTGAATCCTTCCCGCTCCTTTCCGATAGGGCATCTCTCGGAGGAGCTATAAGCAAACCCTCATCAAGACTGTATATTGATGAGGGTTAGCTTTCCTTTTAAGTTATTGTAATATTTAATTATAATCAATGAGGATTAAATGGAACAAAATTCAGCGCCGCTGATATTCGCTGTGGATGATGATTCCGATATTCTCGAGATACTCCGGTACAATCTTACGCGAGAAGATTTCCGTGTTAGCGTCGCTCATGACGGTCAGGAAGCTATTGAGAGAATATTCGATATAAAACCTGACTTAATGTTGCTTGATCTTTTGATGCCCAAGATGGGTGGAATCGACGTCGCTCGTCGTCTGCGTGCAGATTATAGAACCAAATCGATGCCGATCATCATGCTTACTGCCAAAGGCGAAGATTCTGATGTTGTGATCGGCCTTGAGCTTGGCGCAACGGATTATATTATCAAGCCTTTCAACCTGCGAATTCTAATCGCTCGAATTCGAAGCGCACTGCGCCGGGTTCATTCCGGGATCGAAGGGCAACTGTTGCGAAGTATCAGAGGTATTGAGATTGATCAGGAGAAGTTTATGGTGAGTATAAAAGGCGTCGATATTGGTCTGACTGCAACCGAATTCCGAATTATCGAACTATTATCCGGTCGTCCCGGGCGTGTATTTACGCGAGGAAATATTGTGAGTGCTGTCAGAGGCGAAAACAACTCAGTCACAAATCGATCTGTTGACGTCCACATAACTTCTTTGAGGAAAAAATTGGGCGAGGCGGGGTCCGCGATTGAAACCGTCCGTGGTTTCGGTTATAAGCTGAAGGACTGAATGATCTGCAACCATATCGCGCCAAATACCTATATGGTTCACACAGCAGAAATGGCAAGAACCGTGCGCAACGCCTGACTTATCATCCAGCGCAAGCTTCACTAACCAATTCCTAAAAACTTAATTGCTCCTGCTTCTCCAAGATGTCTTTCCAGCCTTCGTTTTTCTGTTTCGCACAGATCCACTACGATCAGGGCGTCAACAACATTTCCAAACTCTCGATCAACATTCAGGGCAAGGACTTTCCCGCCCATCTTCAGATACTCTTTTACAAGTATCGGCACGCCTTTGCCGTCCGGTTCAAGGTCAGCGACTATTGAAGAGAGATCGTCTATATTGTCGATTTTCCACCGATTTTTCAGGTCTTTGGGAAGCCTGCGAATGAAGGGATTTTTAGCACGGATATGCTTCGAAAGTCCGTCACAGGAATGATTTTTTCTTAGATATTGCACGATCAATTGGTGCGATACCGATTGGTAGTCATTGCTGATACTGACCGGACCGAAAAGCCGCGAGTATTGCGGATGCTCGACAACATAAGCGCCAATTCCTTTCCATAGAATTGGTAACGCTATACTGGATCTCTGATATTCTCGCCTCACCCACGACCTGCCTAATTCGAGCGCCGGATTGAGAAAATCTCTTAGGATTGGCCGATAATCGAACAGGGTGCTGGTGTAGAGCCCATTGATGCCATAACGCTCAATAATTTTGTCTGTTCTGCCTAATCGATATGCTCCTAACAGTTCATTTTTACGATGATGCCAAACAAAGAGATGCAGGTAATAATCATCAAAGATATCAAGATCAGTCGATTTACCTGTTCCCTCTCCGACGGCGCGAAATGTAATTTCGCGCAATCTTCCAATCTCTTGAAGAAGGTTTGGTATTTGGCTCGCTTCAGCAAAACATACTTCAAATTCCCCAATGCTGAGGAGGTGATTTTTGGTTGGAAGCGACGCAATTTCGGCTGTGAGGAGTTCTGGGAGTGCGGGGGCAACGATTTGCGCCGGACTGATTAGAGTCGGTGCGATTTGGAGTGTACTGCCTTTGATCCTGTGACGCAGGAGAAAAGTGCGCTGACGAAGATGCTCAACTAATTCGCGGTCGCCTTTGATCGTAGATGTTCTGCTGAAAGGAATCGGATACCCAACCGCCACGCAAATAACAGCGCCTTTCTTATTCAGCAACTCGTTCGGTAGTAAGGCGGTGCGAATTGCTGGATGTACTAACCCGCCCAAATGAAACATAGGGCTGTTGGTCCCGTGAAAGTAAATTGGCAGGGTCGAAGCCCTGCCAATCTTAATCAAACGCGCTATATGCTCCGTCCACTGCTTTTCGACGATATTTAATCGTGGTAAGACCAAGCTCGAGACTTCGCCCGCCGGAAAAACTGCGATTGCGCCTCCTGATCTTAGCCAGCGAACTGCTTCCTTCATTGCGGAAAGATTCGCATTGGTGGTGTTTCTTCCTCCGAATGGATCCACAAAGATGCAAATCGGTGCAACCTCAGGAATCACCGACAAAAGATGGTTGGTGATAACCTTCAGATCAGTCCGTTTTTTTAGTAAAAGGCTGATCAGACAAAGAGGATCAACGATGCCAAATGGATGATTGGCAAGTACCACAAGAGGGCCGTTGGATGGAATTCTGTTAAGGTCGCGTGATGAGATATCAATTTTAACATCGAGCTTTGCAAGGGTTCTATTGACGAAGTGTTCGGATGAAGTAGCAGATATGATTTCATCAGGTTGTGTGCTTAATATTGTGTAAAAAGGCTTAGCGCAGAGATAGACGAGCCATTGTGTTCCGCAGTATCTTGGGATTGGGAACAAACCAACCAAGTTACAGGAGGGATCGACAATGGCTCAAGGC